>Ga0114901_1000040_pt1 | contig 120387 bp, 107 predicted proteins | sample MalvireepMed_s16_FD_89686 | JGI IMG/M metagenome (GOLD analysis project Ga0114901, IMG submission 89686) | Marine viral communities from the Global Malaspina Expedition - Malaspina viral metaG DeepMed_s16 | ecosystem: Environmental > Aquatic > Marine > Oceanic | place: Mediterranean Sea... | reverse complement strand
TGGTCCATGCGGTTAATTCTGTCACTCTCAGCCGCCACACAAGCGGCGTGGGCCAGGCGCGCGAACGCAGAACTGGTGGTGCCAATTCAAGTGAGCGCAACACCGACCACGGCGCTTGTGTGGTGGCCCTTCGGGAGAGCCTGTGCCGGCGCGACTCGGCGTTGCGTCTCTTGGCAAGGGAACCACCCTTGCCGGCGATACGCGCCTTGATTCGCGCCGGCACAGGCACTCTGAGAGTGACAGAATTAACCGCATGGACCACTACATGAACTACTTCGCGCACCTCACGCTGGCGCGACCCACGGTGCCCTCCAAGGTGGGCAACCTGCTGGGGGATTTCATGCGCGGCGTGCGCGAGCCGGATCTGCCCGAGGCGGTGCGCCTGGGGCTGCACAACCACCGGCTGGTGGACCGCTTCACCGATCACCACCCCCTGGTGATCGAGAGCCGCGCGCTGTTCTCCCCGCAGCGGCGCCGGTTCGCCGGGGTGGCGCTGGACGTGTTGTTCGATCACTTCCTGATCCGCCACTGGTCGCGCTTCCACGACACGCCGCTGGACCAGGCCATCGACAAGGATTACCGCCTGCTGCGCGCCGGCGCCGCCCTGATGCCGGCGCCCATGCGCGCCACCACCGGGCGCATCGTCGAGCACGACTGGTTCGGGCACTACGCGGAGCTGGAGAACGTGGGCCGGGCCCTGGACCGGATCGCCGCCCGGGTGCGCTTCGCCAACCGGTTCGATGGGGCGATTGAGGATATCGAGCGTCACCACGACCGGCTGGAAGCGGTGTTCCTGACGCTCTACCCGGCGTTGCGGGAACACGTCGACGAGCAGGCCCTGGAGGCCCCGCCCGCCGACGATGGCGGGGTTACAGCGGGTTGATGTCGAGCGCCGCCATGGTGTCCAGGTAGAGACGTTCCGCCTGCTTCTTGTTGCGCGCCCGCGGGGAGCGGGCGGCCGGACCCTTGGCGTCGAAGTAACCACCGGTGACCCCGTAGAACTCCTCGTCCAGGGCCATGCGCACCGGCAGACGCGCGGCCTTCTCCGGCGTGGTCAGGGTGGGGCGGATCAGTTTCATCGCCAGGTCCGGCACATGGCGGAAGATCGGCGTGTCCACGCCGCCCGGGTGCAGGGCGTTGCTGGTGATGCCCTGGGCCGCCAGCCGCTGGGCGAGCACGTCGCTGAACAGGATGTTGGCGAGCTTGGACTGGCCGTAGGCGTCCATCACCAGGTACGGGCGACGGCCGCGCCAGGTGTTGGTGTTAATGCGGCCCAGCCAGTGCGCCACCGACGCCACATGGATCACCCGGGCGTCCTCGCGCTGGTGCAGCAACGGCAGCAGCAGATGGGTGAGCAGCACCGGCGCCAGGTAGTTGACGCCGATCTGCATCTCGAAGCCGTCGCGGGTGAACTGCTGCCGGGTGGGTACCACGCCGGCGTTATTGATCAGCACGTCGATGCCGTCCAGCTCGTCGTTAAGGCGGCGGGCACAGCCGCGCACCTGGGCCAGATCGGACAGGTCCAGCGGGAACAGCCGCACCCGCGCCTGGGGGTGGCCGCCCTTGATGCGCGCCAGCGCCGCCTGTCCCTTGGTCTGGTCGCGGCAGGCAAGCACCACTTCCGCGCCGCGCCCGGCCAGTTGTTGCGCGGTGCAAAACCCGATGCCGGAGTTGCCACCGGTGATCAGAACCCGTTTATTCATCTGCGTTCCCTCCTGTGCGAAGCCGCCAGCCTAGCATAGAAAAATTACCCAAAGCGGTACCCGGAAAGCGCCGGTGCACGGGCGCTGCGGCCTGTTAGCGCGGTGTTGCCCGGGCGCCGGCCCAGCGCTTGATGGTGGCGGTGACCCTGGGCCAGTGGCGCCCTTGCAGCAGCAGATGCGGCCCCTGCGGAAACGTCTGATAATCGCCGTGCGCGCCGAGCCGGTCACGCAACCGCTGAATGCCCACCGCCGGTACCGAGGTGTCGAGGTCGCCGTACAGCAGCAGGGTGGGGACCGTTATGCGGTCGGCTTCGTCGCTGGCGCTGTCGGCCAGCTGGATCAGGCCCCAGTAGGCGTCCATGCGTACTTCGTGCATCACCAGCGGGTCGTTGGCGCGCCGCCGGGCGGCCGCCGGTGCCAGGTGCGGGTCATCCGGGGCGCGCTCCACATCCAGGTGGTAGCCCGGCGCCAGGGTCGCCGCCGAGCCGATCAGAACGTTCCAGCCGTAGCGCAGTCGAATGCCCTCGCGAACCGCCGGCGCCGCCAGAATCAGGCCGCGCAGCGGTATCTCCGGGTGCCGGCTGGCGACCAGCATGGCCACCGCCCCGCCCAGGCTTTCGCCGAGCAGGAACAGCGGCGTGTCCGGGTGCCGCTCGGCGAGGCGGCGCGCGGTGTCGGCGGCGTCGGCCACCAGCCGCGCTTCCCCGGCCCAGCGGCCGTCGGCCAGGGTGCGGGCGCCGAAGCCGGCCTGATCAAAGCCGTACACCTGGTAGCCGGCGGCGGCCAGGTCTGGCGCCGCCAGGTCGAAGGCGGCGCTGTAGTCGCCGAAGCTGTGCAGTGCCAGAATCACCGCCTTGGGCCGGCCCGGGGCGTCCCAGGCGCGCAGCTCCAGCGGCGGCGGCACCGGCGCGCGCCCGGCGCAGGCCGACAGGCCGCCGATCAGCGACAGCAGAATAAGGAGTTTCAATGCGGACATCGAAACAGTATGGGCAAGGCCTCGTGAATGCCGGGTGGGTGCTTCTCGGGGTGTTGCTGGCGGGCCCGGCGCTCGCGGAGGAATTTTCCCAGCGGCGCACGGTCACCGCCACCGCCTTTAACTCCCTGCCCGGGCAGGGGCACGGCGAGGACCACAGTCTGGCGGCCTGGGGCGACACCCTGGTGCCGGGCATGAAAGCCATCGCCGTGTCCCGGGACCTGCTCGCCGCCGGCCTGGATTACGGCACCGCGGTGAAAATCGAAGGCCTGGAGGGCACCTGGTACGTGCGCGACAAGATGCACGCCCGCTGGCGCAACAAGATCGACGTCTATCTGGGCGAGGACCGGGAGGCGGCCCTGCAGTGGGGCCGCCGCAAAGTGGAGATCCGCTACTAGTCGCGGCTCAGCCAGGCCATCAAGGCGCGCGTGGCCCGTTGCGGCATGACCTTCTCCAGCAGCACCGTGAAGCGGAACGGCAACCCCACCGGCACATGCACCCGCGGGTCGCCCTGCAAGGTGTCGAAGGCGGCGCGGGCCACGTCGTCGGCGCTCAGCTTGACGCCCATGCGGCGCACCACCGGCGCTTCGAACGCCTGCTTGTTGACCATGCCGGTGTTCACGAACGGCGGCATCAGGTCCTGCACGCGAATGCCGTGGCGGCGCCATTCCAGATCCAGCGCCTCGGTGAGGCCGCGCACCGCGAATTTGGACGCCGAATAGCTGGCCAGGTGCGGCACGCCGTACAGCGCCGAGGCGGAGCTCATGTTGAGCACCCGGGGCGAGCGGGATTGTTTCAGGTAGGGCAGGGCCGCCAGGCACATCTGCAGGGTGCCGGCCACGTTCACGTCCAGGGTGAAGCGGTGCTGTTCGGCGCTCAGGTCCTCGAAATGGCCCATGCGCAGCACCCCGGCGCTGTTGAACAGCACATCCAGGCGGCCGCCGGCGCTTTCCGCGAACGCCGCCACCGCCGCTTCGCACTGGCCCATGTCGGTGACGTCCAGCCGCCGGTACCAGCAGCGTTCGCCGAGTTCCGCGTGCACCGCCTGCAGGGCGCCCTCATTGACGTCCAGCAGGCCCACCCGCCAGCCGTTGGTGTGAAACCGGCGCGCGGTCGCCAGGCCGATGCCGCTGGCGGCACCGGTGATCAGAATGCTGTCCATGTTGCTCCCTCAGGGTAAAACGTCGGTCTTGGACAATCAGTTTGCCGGTTGGGGCGCCATCGGCAGAGTGAACTCCCCTTCCCGGTCGAAGTGAATCGGGAACGCCAGCCCGGCCACCCGCGCGCTGCCCTTGAGCTGATAGGTGAGCGGCTCGCCGGCGTTCTGCTGCAGGCGTTGCAGTTGCTGCAGGGTGCCCAGCAGGCTGGTGGACACGCTGGTGGTGATCAGCACATCGTCCAGTGCCGGCAGCGTGGTCGCTTCGTTATTGTTGCCCCGCGCCAGGCGCTCGCCATTGACCAGGATCTCGTAATCCAGGGCCTTGATGGTCACTGCCCGGTCATTGGGGTTGCGCGCGCGCAGCACCGCTTGCCATCGTTGCTCGAACACGCCGGCGCTTTCCAGGCGCAGCGAGGACAGGCTCACTTCCGGCGCTTCCAGGCCGGAAAAACTCTGGCAGGCGGTGGTAAGAAGCAGCAGCACGGGCAGACTTAAACGGGCGAGTAACGGCATAACGACTCCAACAGATCATGGGCGGCCCCCAACCGGAATGATACCGCAGTCGCCGCCGTCGCGCTGTCCCCGCCGGCCCCGCTCCGGCAACACCCTTTCGAGGAGGCACGTCATGGATATCCAATGCGTACAAGGTGACATCACCGCCCAGCCCGACCTGGACGCGATCGTCAACGCCGCCAACGCCCGCCTGGCCACCGGCGGCGGCGTGGCCGGCGCCATTCACCGCGCCGCTGGGCCGCAACTGGCCCGCGAATGCGCGCCCCTGGCGCCGATCGAGCCCGGCCAGGCGGTGCTCACCGGCGGCCACGGGCTGCCCAACCCCCACGTCATTCACTGCCTGGGGCCGGTGTACGGCCGTGACCGGCCCGCCGACCGGTTGCTGGCGGAGTGTTATCGCAACGCGCTGCGGCTCGCCGAGGACGCCGGGCTGACCAGCCTGGGCTTCCCGGCGCTTTCCACCGGTGCTTTCGGCTACCCGATGGACGAGGCGGCCGCCGTGGCCCTGGCCACGGTGGTTGCGGAAGGGGCACGGCTGGAACGGGTGAAGCGGGTGCGCTTCGTGCTGTTCGACGCGGCCTCCCTGGCGGCGCACCGGCGCGCCCTGGAGGCCGCCACCGGTACTTGAAAAGCCCCCCCGGTGAGGTCAGACACAGGGGTGGCGTCGCATTGTGACGGCGCGGCTCACCAACCGCAGGAGTATCAATGGACGCTCTCTGGCCTTCGGAGCGGGAACTGGCCCTGCTCACGGACCTCTACGAACTGACCATGGCGCAGGCCTACTGGCGCGACGACCACCGCGGCGAGGCGGTGTTCAGTCTGTTCTTCCGCAAGCTGCCGGCGGGGCGCCGTTTCGCGGTGGCCTGCGGGCAGGAATACGCCGCCCATCTGATTCGCGGGCTGCGTTTCTATCCCGAGCAGATCGAGCGGCTGCGGCAACTGGAGCTGTTCGAGGACGGCTTCCTGCGCTGGCTGGCCGATTTCCGCTTCGAGGGGGAAATCCGGACGCTGCCGGAGGGCTCGGTGGTGTTCCCCAACGAGCCGCTGCTGGAAGTGCGGGCGCCGGTGATCCAGGGGCAGTTGCTGGAAAGCCTGCTGATGAACTACGTCAACCTGGAAACGCTGCTCGCCTCCAAGGCGGCGCGCATGGTGCTGGCCGCCGACGGCGTGCCGGTGGTCGATTTCGGCATGCGCCGCATGCACGGGCTGGAATCGGCCTGGCGCGGCGTGCGCGCCTACCGGGTGGCGGGCATTGCCGCCACCAGCAACGTGCTGGGCGGCCTGAGCTTCGACCTGCCGGTGCGCGGCACCATGGCGCACTCCTACATCCAGTCCCACGATGACGAAACCGAGGCGCTGCGCCGCTACGCCCGCGACTACCCCGGCACCACCCTGTTGGTGGACACCTATGACACCCTGCGCGGTGTCGACCGGGTGATTGCTCTGGTGCGCGACGAAGGGCTGGACGTGGGCGCCGTGCGGATCGACTCCGGTGACCTCGGCGAGCTGGCCGGTGAGGCGCGGCGCAAGCTGGATGCCGCCGGGCTCCAGCGGGTCCGCATCGTGGTCAGCGGCGGCCTCGACGAGCACCGCATCCAGGCGCTGGTGGAGGCCGGCGCGCCGATCGACGGTTTCGGGGTGGGCACGGAAATGGGCTCGGTGGCGGACGCCCCGTCGCTGGATTTCGCCTACAAGCTCACCGAATACCAGGGCCGCCCGCGCCTCAAGACCTCGCCGGGCAAGCCACTCTACCCGGGCGCCAAGCAGGTGTGGCGCTTCAGTGACGGCGACGGCGGCTGCCACTACGACGAGATCACCGGCCGCGACGAAGCCCGCGACGGGGTGCCGCTGCTGCGGCCGGTGGTGGCAAACGGCGAGGCCGTGGCGCCGCCGCCGGACCCGGACCAGGCCCGCCAGCGGCTGCGCGATCAGCTGGCCAGCCTGCCGGCGGCGGTGCGCTCACTGGCCCCGGTGGCCGAGGCCGGCCACGTCTATCCGGTGCGCATCAGCGAGGCGCTGGCGGCCCTGCGCCGCGACACGGTGTCGGCGCTGGACTGATCAGCGCCAGTGTTGATGCAGGAAGTCGCGGCACTCGGCCAGCGCCAGGTCGGCGTCGTGCAGCATGCCGGCGTGCAGCTGGAACACGTGCCAGCGGCCCGGGTAACGCTGGTAGCGGGCGTCGCAGTCGGCGCCGTCCAGCGCCTCGGCCAGGCGTTCGCTGTCGTTGGCGAGAATCTCGTCGCTGCCGGTTTGGATCAGCAGCGGCGGCAGCCCGTCCAGGTTGCCCAGCAACGGGGACGCGCCGGCGCTGTCGCGCTGATCACCGGCGTAGGCCTCGGCGGCGAACGCCAGCCACTGCCGGTTGAGCATGGCTTCGCCGGGCACGGTGGGCGGCGTTTCCGCCAGCGTCAGGTCCACCCAGGGCGAGAACATCAGCGCGCAGGCGGGCAGCGGCTGGCCCTCGTCGCGCAGCCGCTGCAGCAGCGCCAGGGTGAGGCCGCCGCCGGCGGAGTCGCCGGCCACCGCCAGCCGCTCCGGCGCGTGGCCCTTCTCCAGCAGCGCCAGATAGGCGCGGTGGGCGTCGTCCAGGGCCGCCGGAAACGGGTGCTCCGGGGCCAGCCGGTAGTCGGCCACCGCCACGCTGGCGTCCGCCAGTTTGGCCAGATGGCTGGTCAGCGCTCGGTGAGTGACCGGTCCCCCGCTCACGTAGCCGCCGCCGTGCAGATACAGCACCGTGCCGCTGTGGCCGTTGCCGGTCAGTTCCACCGGCACCGGGCCCAGCACCGTGCGCCGTCTGGGCACGCCGCGGGCGGGCAGGGTGGTGCGCGACAGCGCCGCCAGCCAGTGCCGTTGCAGGGCCACCGGGCTGCGTGACAGGAACGCGGGTTTCAGCAGAACGCTGAGGCTGCCGCGCAGCGTCGCCGCCAGTATTTTCTGGCCGCGCGTGGGCGCGGCGCCGCCGGTTTCACGGGTGCAACTCATAGTCTTCCGGGTCCAGGTGTCGGGTGCGTTGCCGGTAGCTGAAGGTAAAGCCCGGCCAGTTGTTGGTGTTCTTGCCGCTGGCGGTCTTGTACCAGCTCTCGCAGCCCTGGTCCCAGACGGTATCGCGCATGCGCGCCTGCAGCCGGCGGTTGAAATCGTCCTGCACGCCGGGGCGCACATCCACGAAGCGGTGGCCGTCCCGTTCCAGGGTTTCCAGGGCGCTGACCACATAGGCGATCTGTGACTCGATCATATAGATGATCGAGTTGTGGCCGAGGTTGGTGTTGGGGCCGTACAGCATGAACAGGTTGGGGAAGCCGTGCACGGTGATGCCCAGGTAGGCTTCGGCGCCGTCGCGCCAGGCCTGGTTGAGGTCCTGGCCGCGCCGGCCGGTGATCGCCATCGGCGCCAGAAAGTCGGTGGCCTGGAAGCCGGTGCCGTAAATGATCACGTCCGCCTGGTGGTGCTCCCCGTCGGTATCTTCCACGCCGTCGGCGGTGATCGCGCGCACGCCGCCGGTAATCACCGGAATCCGGTATTTCGTCAACGCCTGGTAATAGTCGTTGGAAATCAGGATGCGCTTGCAGCCCATCGGGTAATCCGGCGTCAGCTTGGCGCGGGTGTCCGGGTCCGGCACGCACGCGTTCAGGTGCTTCTTGAACAGGTATTCGTGAAAACGCATGGCGCCCTGCAGGCTGGTGAAGCCCAGCACCCGCGCCTCGTTCTGCGCGTACACCCGCGCCCGGTCCAGTTTCTGAAGCAGCGGGAAGCGCGCCATCAGGCGCTGCTCGGTGGCCGAGTAGGGCCGGTCCGGTTTGGGAATCACATAGGGCGCCGACCGTTGGAACAGCAGCACCTGTTTCGCCTGCTTGGCGATTTCCGGTACGAACTGAATGGCGCTGGCCCCGGTGCCGATCACCGCCACGGTCTTGCCGGTGAGGTCCACATCGTGGTCCCAGCAGGCGCTGTGGAAGGTCTCGCCGGCGAAGCGGTCGCGCCCCGGCAGGTTCGGCCAGGCGGGCCGGTTGAGCTGGCCGGTGGCGGTGATCAGGGCGCGCGCGGTGATCGGGCCGTTGCTGGTGTCCAGATGCCAGAGGCCGGAGGCCTCGTCGAAGCGGGCGCCGTTGACGCTGGTGCCGAAACGGATATGCGGGTGCAGCCGGTACTTGTCCGCGCAATGGCGCAGGTAGGCGAGAATTTCCGCCTGCGGCGCGAACCGGCGCGACCAGTCGAATTTCTTCTCGAAGGAAAACGAGTACAGGTGCGAGGGCACGTCACAGGCGGCGCCGGGGTAGGTGTTGTCGCGCCAGCAGCCGCCCACGTCGTTTTCTTTTTCGAGCACCACGAAGGCGTGCTGGCCCCGGTCCTTGAGCGCGATGGCCATGCCCAGGCCGCCGAAGCCGGCGCCGATGATGGCGACTTGATAATCCGGTTGCATAACAGACCCTGCCGTTGAATTGGCACCACTGTAGCGCGGCCCGGACAGGCTGTTTATGGCCGCTCTGTAACCGCCCCGGTTTTTTTAGTCAGGCGCCGGCGCCGAACCTTTCTACGAAGCTCGGTTTGTAGGAGCTTGCCCTGCAAGCGAAAGGCCGGCAAAAGCCGGCCGGCAGGATCCCAGAGAGGCTGTTTGTGCGGCCGTTAGAGCGGTCTCTGGGATCCTGCCGGGAGCTGCGCTCCCTTTCGCGGGCAAGGCCCGCTCCCACGACCCAATGGGGCCTAGCGAGGGGCCCAGCGGCTACCAGGGAATCGGCGCGCCGTCCCAGGCGAAGAAGCCGCCGCTGTCCTCCTCGCCGGCGTTCTCCATGTTCTTCAACAGGCACTGGGCGGCGAAGTCGGCGCTGAACAATTTTTCCGCGGGCACGTTGGCGCGGAACGGGGCGGACAGGCCGGTCTCCACGGTGCCCGGATGCAGCGCCAGCACGATCAGGTTTTTGGCGCGCCGTCGGGCCTCCACGGCGAAGGTGCGCAGGAACTGGTTCTGCGCCGCCTTGCTGGCCCGGTAGGCGTACCAGCCGCCCAGCCGGTTGTCCTCGATGCTGCCCACCCGGGCGGACAGCGATGCGAACACCGCGCGGCGGTCGTGGCGCAGCAGGGGCAGCGCGTAGCGGGCCAGCAGAATGGGGGCGAAACCGTTGATGGCGAACACCCGCTGCAGGGCGGCCAGGTTCACGTCCTCCACCCGCTTCTCCGGTGACAGGCCGGTTTCGGGGTCGTGCAGCAGGCCGGCGCAGTGCACCAGGGCGTCCAGGGTGTCGGTGTGCGCCCGCACCGTTTCAAACAGGCGCGCCACGGCGTCTTCATCGCACAGGTCGGCGGGCAGAGGGTGCAGACGGTCCGGCGCTTCGGCGGCGAGCGCCGCAAGCGCGTCGCTGCGGTCCGGGTCGCGGCTGACGGCGAATACCCGCTCCCCGGCGCGCAGGCAGCGCGCGGTCATCGCCAGGCCGATGCCGTGGCTGGCACCGGTAATCAATCGTGTCGAAGTCATCCCGCCAGTGTTGCGCCCGCTTCAGAAAAACAGCGTGAAGCCCGCCGCCCATGGCGTCGATCAACGGCTTTTACCTTGTTTTCACCGCCGCCTCACCGGGCGTTATTACCATCGCGGACATGGATGACCCTTTGATCTATCCGGCCCGGGAGGGCCTCTACTGCGCCGCCGGGGACTTCTACGTCGACCCCTGGCGACCGGTCCCCCGGGCCGTGATCACCCACGCCCACGCCGATCACGCCCGCTCCGGCAGCGCCCGCTATTGGGCCCACCACCAGAGCGTGCCGATTCTGCGCCACCGCCTGGGCCGCCAACATCACTTCGAAGCCCTGGACTATGGCGAAAGCCGTCGCTTCGGGCCGGTGCGCGTGAGCCTGCACCCGGCCGGCCATGTGCTCGGTTCGGCCCAGGTGCGCCTGGCCCATGACGATGGCCGGGTGTGGGTGGTCACCGGCGACTTCAAGCGTGACCCGGACCCCACCTGCGCGCCCTTCGAGGTGGTGCCCTGCGACACCCTGATCACCGAGTCCACCTTCGCCTTGCCCTGTTACCGCTGGCCGCCGGTGGAAGAGGTCGCTGCCGGCATCGGCCGCTGGTGGGACAGCCATCCGGACCGGCCCTGCATTTTGTTCACCTACGCCTTCGGCAAGGCGCAACGGGTGCTGGCGGCGCTGGCGGAGCGGCCTGAACACGCCGGCCGCACGGTGTATCTGCACGGCGCCATGGTGGCGTTGACCGAGCTGTACCGTCGCGCGGGTGTGCCGATGCTCGCCACCGCGCCGGTGTCCGCCTTGCCTCGGCAGCATGATTTCAGCGGCGAGCTGATTCTGGCGCCGCCGTCGGCGGCCGGCAGCCCCTGGATGCGCCGTTTCAAGAACGCCAGCACCGGCTTCGCTTCCGGCTGGATGCGCATTCGCGGCAACCGCCGGCGGCGCGGCTACGATTACGGCTTTGAACTCAGCGACCACGCGGACTGGCCGGCGTTGCTGCGCACCGTGCGCGAAAGCGGCGCCCGCACGGTGCTCACCACCCATGGGCGCAGCGACGAACTGGTGCGTTATCTCAACGAAGAGGAAGGCATCGAGGCGCGCGCCTTGAGTACGCTGTACGGCGGGGAGGGCGATTGATGCGCGACTTCACCGCCCTGTTCGCGGAGCTGGACGCCACCAGCCGCACCAGCGTCAAGCTGGACGCCCTGAAGCGCTATTTCGACCGCGCCCCGGCGGACGACGGCGCCTGGGCGGTGTACATGCTCACCGGCCGCCGCATGAAACGGCTGGTGGGCGCGCGCAAACTGCGCGCCTGGGTCACCGAAGCCTGCGGCCTGCCCGAGTGGCTGGTGGAGGAGACCTACCAGCACGTCGGCGACCTGGCGGAAACCATCAGCCTGCTGATGGACCCGGCCCCGGAACCGGCGCCCGCGGACACCTCGCTGACCGCCTGGGTGGAAGGCGGCGTCCTGGCCCTGCGCGGCCAGGACGAGGCGGAGCAGAAAGCCCGGGTGATGGCGCAGTGGCGGCGGCTGCCCCGCGAGGCCTGTTTTCTCTACAACAAGCTGCTCACCGGCAGCTTGCGGGTGGGCGTCTCACGGGGGCTGGTGGAGCGGGCCCTGGCGGAACTGAGCGGGCTGCCCCGGGCGTTGATCGCGCGCCGGCTGATGGGCGAGTTCGAGCCCGGCGCCAGCTTCTTTACCCACCTGCTCAGTGAGGAGCGCCGCGAGGAGCGGGACGGCCAGCCGTACCCGTTTTTCCTGGCGTCGCCGTTGAAGGACGAACCGGACAGCCTCGGCCCGCTGAGCGACTGGCAGGCGGAATGGAAATGGGACGGCATCCGCGCCCAGTTAATTGCGCGGCCCAACGGCGTCTGGGTGTGGTCCCGGGGTGAGGAGCCCATGGCGGGCCGCTTCCCGGAAGTGGAGGCCGCCGCCGGGGCGCTGCCCGAGGCGGTGCTCGACGGTGAACTGGTGGCCTGGCACGACAGGGTGCTGCCGTTTTCGCAAATGCAGCGCCGCATTCAGCGCAAAACAGTGGGCGAGAAGCTGCTGCGTGAAGTGCCGGTGGCGTTTCTCGCCTACGATCTGATCGAGTACCAGGGTCGGGACTGGCGGGCGCGCCCCCTGCGCGAGCGCCGCGCGGCCCTGGAAACCCTGATCGCCGACGCCGGCGAGCCGGCCTTGAAACTGAGCCCGCTGGTGGACGCGCCGGACTGGCCGGCGCTGGCCGCGTTGCGCGCCGACAGCCGCGAGCACCAGGTGGAAGGGCTGATGCTGAAGCACCGGGACAGCCCCTACCGCAGCGGGCGGGTGCGTGGCGACTGGTGGAAGTGGAAGATCGATCCGCTGACCCTGGACGCGGTGCTGCTCTACGCCCAGCCCGGCCACGGCCGCCGCGCCAACCTGTACACCGATTACACCCTGGCGGTGCCGGACGGCGACGGCTATGTGCCGATCGCCAAAGCCTACTCCGGGCTGAGCGACCAGGAGATCGGCCGCCTGGACCGCTGGATCCGCCGCAACACGGTGGAGAAATTCGGCCCGGTGCGGTCGGTGCAGCCTCACCATGTGTTCGAGATCGCGTTCGAGGGCATCCAGCCTTCGCCGCGCCATAAATCCGGCATCGCCCTGCGTTTTCCGCGCATCGCCCGCTGGCGCCAGGACCTGACGCCGGACCAGGCGGACAGCCTGACCCAGGTCAAGGAATTGCTGGATGCCTACGGCAGCTGACGGTCTGGCGGCGGTGGACGCCTGGTTCGCCCGCCAGGGCTGGTCCCCGGCGCCGTTCCAGCGCCGCGCCTGGGCGGCGTTCCGCGACGGCCGCTCCGGCCTGATCCATTCCCCCACCGGTTCGGGCAAGTCCCTGGCCGCCTGGCTGGGGCCGGTGTCCCGGGCGCTGGACCGCGGCGACCGGGGCGGCGGCCTGCGGGTGCTGTGGATCACCCCGCTGCGCGCGCTGGCCGAGGACACCGCCGGCAATCTGCGCGAGGCGCTGGACGGCGTGGGCCTGGACTGGCGCGTGGAAACCCGCACCGGCGACACCGGTTCCGCCGCCCGGGCGCGCCAGCGCAAGCGGTTGCCCGAAGCGCTGATCACCACGCCGGAAAGCCTGTCGCTGCTGCTGTCGTACAAGCACGCCGCGCAGCGCTTCCAGCACCTGGACGCGGTAATCGTCGACGAATGGCACGAGCTGCTGGGCAGCAAGCGCGGCGTCCAGCTGGAGCTGTGTCTGGCGTGGCTGCGCGCGCGCCGGCCCGGCCTGCCGGTGTGGGGGCTGTCCGCCACCCTGGGCAATCTGGACCAGGCCATGGCGGTGCTGCTCGGCGGCGAGCAAGGCGGTGAACCGAGCGGTGAGCGCATTGCCGGCGACAGCCCCAAGACACTGACGGTGCGCGGCCTCTGCCCGGACCAGGTGGACCGCTTTCCCTGGGCCGGGCATCTGGGGCTGGCGCAACTGCAACCGGTGATCGACTACCTGGAAGAAGGCCGGACGGCGCTGCTGTTCACCAACACCCGCGCCCAGGCGGAGCTGTGGTTCGAGGCGCTGGCCAAGGCGCGGCTGGACTGGATCACCGAGATCGGGCTGCACCACGGCTCCATCGACCGGCGCCTGCGGCAGAAGCTGGAGCAGGGTTTGCGCGACGGCGCCTTCCGCTGCGTGGTGTGCACCTCGAGCCTGGATCTGGGCGTGGATTTCTCGCCGGTGGAACGGGTGGTGCAGGTGGGCAGCCCCAAGGGCGTGGCGCGGCTGATGCAGCGCGCCGGGCGCTCCGGCCACCGGCCCGGCGCCGACAGCGAAATTCTGTGCGTGCCCAGCCACGCCTTCGAGCTGGTGGAGATCGCCGCCGCCCGGCGCGCCTGGGCCGCCGGCCGGGTGGAGGCGCGCCCGCCCCTGACCCTGTGCCTGGACGTGCTGGTGCAGCACCTGGTGACCCTGGCGGTGGGCGACGGCTTCCAGGCGCCCCGGGTGCTGGCGGAGGCGCGCGCCACCCACGCCTTCGCCGGCCTCACCGACACTCAGTTTCAGTGGTGCCTGGACTTTATTACCGGGGGCGGCGCGGTGCTGGAACATTACCCCCAGTTCCGGCGGGTGGTGAAAGAAGACGGCGTCTACCGGGTCAGCGACCAGGGGCTGGCGCGCCGCCACCGCATGGCGGTGGGCACCATCACCAGCGATTACCAGATGCGCGTTAAATACCCACGCGGCGGCAGCATCGGCACCATCGAGGAGAGTTTTGTCGCTCGCCTGAAGCCCGGCGATGTGTTCCTGTTTTCCGGCCGGGCCCTGGAGTTGATCCGGGTGCGTGATATGACCGCCTATGTGCGCGCGGCCAAGGGGCGGCGCTCGCTGGTGCCGCGCTGGCAGGGCGGGCGGCTGCCGCTGTCCACGGAGCTGGCGGACACGGTGCTGGATATCCTCGAGGAGGTGGCCGGCGGCGATTACCGGGACCCGGAAGTGCAGGCGATTCGTGACGTGCTGGAAGTGCAGCTCGACCAGTCGGCACTGCCGTCGCGGCGCCAACTGTTGATCGAGCGCAGCCGCTCCCGCGAAGGCACCCACTGGTTCCTGTTTCCGTTCGCCGGCCGGCTCGCCCACGAAGGGCTGGCGTCGTTGCTGGCCTGGCGGCTGGGGCAGCGGTTTCCCGCCACCTTCTCGATCTCGGTGAACGATTACGGCCTGGAGCTGCTCACCGCGGCCAAGGTGCCGCCGCTGGACGAGGACGACTGGCGCGCGCTGTTGACGCCGGAATCCCTGGTGGAGGATGTGCTGGCGGCGCTCAACGCCGGCGAACTGGCGCGCCGCCGCTTCCGGGACATCGCGCGGATCAGCGGGCTGGTGTTCCAGGGCTACCCCGGCAAGGGCAAAACCGGCAAGCAGCTGCAGGCGTCCAGCGGCCTGCTCTACGACACCCTGGACCGTTACGACCCGGACCACCTGCTGTTGGATCAGGCGCGCCGCGAGGTGCTGGAAAGCCAGCTGGAAATCGGCCGGTTGCGGGCGGTGCTGGAGCGGGCCCGCGACCAGGCCCTGGTGCTCACCGCCCCCGAGCGCTTCACGCCGCTGGCGTTTCCGCTGTGGGTGGAGCGCCTGCGTAACCGGCTGAGCACGGAGAGCTGGCGCGACCGGGTGGCGCGCATGACCGAGCGCCTGGAGAAACACGCGGACCGGCGGGCGGGGGACGCATGAGCGATAGCCTGGCACTGACCCTGGCCGGTGAGACCGTCTGGCTGCACGGCGACCGGGCCCTGTTCTATCCCGGCGAAAGCGCGTTGCTGGTTGCCGACACGCATTTTGGCAAAGGCGCCTTCCTGCGTCGCCGTGGGTTGGCGGTACCGGGGGGCGAGAGCCGCGCGGACCTGGACCGGCTCAGTATTTTAATCGAGCATTTTCAGCCGGCACGACTGATCGTTCTAGGGGATTTTTTCCACCATCGGCCAAGTCGGAGTGAGCCGTTTCTGGATGCTTGGCCAGCTTGGCGGGCGCGCCATGCGTTACTGACCCCGGAGGTCGTGATTGGCAATCATGACCGTCACGCCGAGGGCCTCGACCTGGATATGATCTGGCACTCGCATTTGGACTTGGGACCTTTCCGGCTTGCCCATGACCCCTATCCGGTCAGCGGTCGACACGTCCTCGGTGGCCATCTGCACCCGGCTTACCGGTTGCATGGCGGCGCCGACAGCGTGCGCGCCCCCGTATTCTGGCTGCGCGACGGTGTCACCGTGTTACCTGCCTTCGGCGGTCTTACTGGAGGCTGGCCGATTCGCCCGGCACGAGGGGAAAAGGTGGTGATGGCTCTGGATGGTGACCTGTATCCTCTGCCCTAGAGCGGGGAGGCAACCCTGCCAGGATTCGCTACGAAGCGAGGTTTGTGGGAGCTTGCCTTGCAAGCGAAAGGCCGGCAAAGCCGGCCGGTAGGATTCCAGAGAGGCTGTTTGTGGCGCTTTTAGACAGGACTCTGGAATCCTGCCGGGAGCTTCGCTCCCTTTCGCGGGCAAGGCCCGCTCCCACAGCCCGCTCCCACAGCCCGCTCCTGCCCGGGGAGGTTTAAAGGGTGTCGGTGAGCAGGATGCCGAGGCTGAAGCGGGTTTCGTAATCGTCGTAGTTGATCAGCGAGTCGCCGTAGCCGGTGAAGACCTGCACCAGCCCCTTGAAGCGATCGTTGATCGGGAACGAGTAGTTGATCTGCCCGGCGCCTTTATTGTCGGAGCGCAGGTTGTTGCGCACCATCAACTCCAGCACGTGGTTGCCGAACACCCGGGCCACCTCCAGCTGGAAATTGCCCATGTACTTTTCGATGTCCGGGTTGTTGTCGCCGCGCGGATCGAGCGGGAAATCCTTCTCTTCCTCGGGGATGCGGTACCAGGGCATCACCGACACATAGTAGGAGCCGATCTGCGACACATGGCGCAGGTAGAGACGGTTCCAGCTGCGTGAGGTGGGCTCGTCCTGACCGTTGGAATCATGGCGGAAACCGAACGCCAGCAGCTCGGACTGAACCGGGCCCAGCTGCCAGTCGATGGGTTTGGCGAGGAACACCTCCGGGGTGAAATTGATCTCCCGGAATGGGCGCGATTCCTCGCTATTGTAAGCCTGCCAGAAGAACACCCCGGTAAACGCCATGTACAGGGTGCTGCCGTCCCAGAAGTCGTCGTACACCGGCGCTTTCAGGGAGAACTGGAACTTCACCTCGCCGGAATCCAGGTTCTGGTCCTCGCGGTCCGGGTCGTTCCACTGGGGGTTGCTCCAGTGGCTGTAGGGCATCAGGTAGTTGCGCCGGTGCGGGGTGATCACGAACGGGTTTTCCTGGCTGGTCTGCTCCAGGGCCAGGCGGGCGAGCAGGGCGTCCTCGTGGGGCAGCCGCTGCTCGGGGGCGCCGTCGTCGCACCAGCCGCGCAGCTGTTCCAGGGTGACGTCGTCGCCGGCGGTCTGGGCCGCGCGCAGCAGACAGGCCTCGCGCTTGCGGGCCTGCTCCTGGGCGGCCGCCGCGGCGTTATCCTCGGCGGTGGCGTCGCCGTTACCGCCCTCCGTCTGTTGAGCGAAGGCGGTCTGGCCGGCGGCGAAAACAAAGGAAAAGAGTAACAGCGATGAGGAGAGCAGCCGTTTCATCGGGGCATCCTTGGCGGTGGTTCTCGGGCCTACAGGGAGCGAAGTTCGTCGTCTTCCATGGTGCGAGCTTCTTCTTCCAACATGAGAGGAATACCGTCGCGCACCGGGTAGGCGAGGCCGCTCGCCTTGCACATCAATTCGTTCTTCCGCTCGTCGAAAATCAGCGGTGCCTTGCTCACCGGACAGACCAGAATATCCAGCAGGTTGGGGTCGATCATGGCGGGTCGCTCCTGTTCGTGTGCCCTGATACTGAGCGGAACTATACCAGCCTTCCCGGACGAAAAGTGGTTTCAAACGCTTGTTTGACTTACGGGTCACAAATAGTTGTGGGCACCGGCTTTCGGGCGGCGCTACCATTGCCGTCCTGACGATGGACCCGCCCCGTTTCGCTGCTCTTTCCACAGACCTCCGGGGCCGGTTTCCCTGCATTGCAAACCATTCCGGGAGATCCGACATGCCTGATTACAAGGCTCCCCTGCGCGACATGCGCTTTGTGCTGAACGAAGTTCTCGACCTGGACGGCCACTACGCCAAACTGGGTCTGGAAGAAGTGAACAGCGAACTGCTCAACGCCTTCCTGGAAGAGGGCGCCAAGTTCGCCGAAAACGAGCTGTCGCCCCTGAACCGTTCCGGTGACGAGGAAGGCTGCGGTTTCGAGAACGGCGTGGTGACCACCCCGAAAGGCTTCAAGGAAGCCTACGCCAAGTACGTGGAAGGCGGTTGGCCGGCCATGGGCGGCGACCCGGAATTCGGCGGCCAGGGCCTGCCGGGCTCCTCCAGCATCGCCATCTCCGAAATGACCGGCACCGCCAACTGGTCCTGGAGCATGTACCCGGGCCTGTCCCACGGCGCGGTGGCGACCATCGAAGCCCACGGCACCGACGAGCAGAAGCAGACCTACCTGCCCAAGCTCACCAGCGGTGAATGGACCGGCACCATGTGCCTGACCGAAGCCCACTGTGGTTCCGACCTGGGTCTGCTCAAGACCAAGGCCGAGCCCCAGGCCGACGGCTCCTACAAGATCACCGGCACCAAGATCTTCATCTCCGCCGGCGAACACGACATGGCCGACAACATCGTCCACATCGTGCTGGCCCGCCTGCCGGACGCGCCCAAGGGCACCAAGGGTATCTCCCTGTTCATCGTGCCCAAGTTCCTCACCGACGGTAACGGCGGCGTGGGCGAGCGCAACGGCGTGGCCTGCGGCTCCATCGAACACAAGATGGGCATCAAGGCGTCCGCCACCTGCGTGATGAACTTCGACGGCGCCACCGGCTACCTGATCGGCCCGGAGAACAAAGGCCTGAACTGCATGTTCACCTTTATGAACTTCGCCCGTCTGGGTACCGCCATCCAGGGCGTGGCCCACGCCGAGCTGGGTTTCCAGGGCGGCCTGACCTACGCCAAGGACCGCCTCGCCATGCGCAGCCTGTCCGGCGCCAAGAACGCCGACGGCCCGGCCGACCCGATCATCGTGCACCCGGACGTGCGCCGCATGCTGCTGACCAGCAAGGCGTTTGCCGAGGGCGGCCGCGCGCTGGTGTACTTCTGCGCCCAGCTGGGCGACACCGTGAAGCTGGCCAAGGACGAGGAAGAGCGCAAAGAGGCCGATGCCCTGATGGCGCTGCTGACCCCGATCGCCAAGGCGTTCGTCACCGAGGTGGGCCTGGAAGCGGCCAACCACGGTGTGCAGATCTACGGCGGCCACGGTTTCATCCGCGAGTGGGGCATGGAGCAGAACCTGCGTGACGCGCGCATCTCCACCCTGTACGAAGGCACCACCGGCATCCAGGCGCTGGACCTGCTGGGCCGCAAGGTGTTGATGACCCAGGGCCAGGCGCTGCGCAACTTCACCAAGATCATCCACAAGTTCTGCGAAGCCAACGCCGACAACGACAAGCTCAAGGAGCTGATCGAGCCGCTGGCGGCCAGCAACAAAGAGTGGGGTGATCTGACCCAGGCCATCGGTATGCAGGCGATGCAGAACCCGGATTCCGCCGGCGGCGCCTCCGTGGATTACCTGATGTACTCCGGTTACGTGACCCTGGCCTACCTGTGGGCGCTGATGGCCAGCAAGGCCCAGGCGCAGCTCGACTCCGGTGCCGGTGACGAGGACTTCTACAAGGCCAAGATCAGCACCGCGCGGTTCTACTTCAAGCGCATCCTGCCCCGTATCGCCGGCCACAAAGGCGCCATCGAGGGTGGCATCGACAGCCTGATGGAGCTGGACGCGGAGCATTTCGCGTTCTGATTGCGGCCGTCACTGGTCCGATCGAAAAGCCCGGCCTTCGCGCCGGGCTTTTTTTGTGGTGTGTGGCACCTGTGGCACCTGTGGGAGCTTGCCTGGCAAGCGAAAGGGTGGCGTTAGCCACCCGGCAGGATCCCAGAGACGCTTTTGTGCGGCTGGAAGCTGCGAACCGCGTGGTGAAAATGTCCCGGCGATGCCGTTATAGTTAGCGGCTGGGGGTACCGGCCGCCGGCCGGAACAATAATATTCTGGGGGAAAAATGAAAAAACTGCTTCTCGCGGTCCTGGTGCTGGGCGGGCTCTGGCTGGCCGCCGGCTATGTGATCGGCAATAAGGTGGAAGACACGGTGCGCGCCCAGGTGGCGGGCCAGGAAATCATACCGGGCTCCGACCTGGTGCGGCTGGATATCGCCGAGTACGACAAGGGGCTGTTCGGCGCCGACACGCGTATTTGTCTGGTGTTCGATCGGCTGCCGCCGGATATGGCCATGCTGCAGGCCTACTCCGGCAAGCTTTGTGATCGCGGTGAGGTTCACTACGGGCCGCTGCTGTTCGGCCCCGACGGTCCGTCCTTGGGGCTCGCCTACGCGCGCAGCGAGCTGGACCTGAGCCCGCTGCCGCCGGAAATCAAGCAGATGGTCGACGGCCTGTTCGCCGGCCAGCCGCCGGTGATCGGGCACAGCTGGTATACCTTCGATGGCGGCGTGGACCTGCGTGTGCTGGTGTCGCCGTTCCGGTTCGAGAGCCCGGAGCTGAGTGCCTCGCTGGCGGAGCTGCGCATGGACGGTCGGGTCGACGACCCGGTCGCCAAGGTCGGCGACTTCTTTGTGCGCGGCCGCGACCTGCGCGTGGCCGGCCCGCAGGGCGCCCTGGTGCTGCCCGAGCTGGACGCGGAGGTCCGCCTTAAGGCCATGCTCGGCGAGGTGCTGCCGCTGATCGACATGACCATGGCAGCCAACGGCCTTAGCGTCAGCGCCGGTGGCCGCGAACAGGTGGCAGGCAACGTGACCCTGCGCACCCGCACCCGGGAAGACGGCGATACCCTGAGCGGCGACAGCGGCCTGTGGCTGGACGCACTGAGCGGTGACCAGGTGCCGGAGCGCGTCGACAGCGCCTGGCTGGGCTTTGACTGGCACGGCTTCGACCGCGCCGCCGCCATCCGCGTGCAGCGCATCTCCCAGGAGCTGGACAGTCTGCAACTGGAAATGATGATGCAGGCGATGAGCGGCGAGGGTGACGCCGCCGCGATGCAGGAGAAGGGCGAGCGGATGGCCGCCTTGGGGGAAGAGATGATCACCGTGATGAGCACCCAGCTGCTGCATCCCGAACGCACCGGCATGACCGTCAAGATGGTGGTGGACGGCGCCGGCGAACGCCAGCTCACCCTGGACAGCGCCCTCGATTACAACGGCCTGGACGGCCTCAACCCGAGCTTCGCCGAGCTGCAGATGCTGCCGCCCGCGGCGCTGGCCCGGCTGGTGGACCTGAGTGTTGATTTCGACGCCGCCTCCGCGCTGCTGCCGCCCGGCCTGCGCGCCGGCCTGGTGGATTACCAAAGCAGCGGCTGGCTACGCCAGCAGGACGGCCGGTTGCGTACCCGCCTGACACTGGAGCAGGGCGAGGTCACTCTCAATGGGGCGTCGATGACGGTCGAGGAACTGATGAGCAAGGGCCAGGCGGTCGCCCGCGGTGGGGTGAGTACTGACTTGCCGGAGACCTTGGACAGCGGCGGCTATTAACCCCGCTGCCGGGGCGCCCGCCGTTTCGGCGAGCGCCCACCGGGTCAGGCTTTCGAGGTCAGGGTGTTGTAGCTGGTGATCAGATTGCGGTAATCCGGAATGTGATTGGAAAACAGCGTACCCAGGCCCTCGATGTCGTTGCGCCAGTCGCGGTGCAACTCACAGGCGGCGCCGAACCAGGTCATCAACTGCGCGCCCGCGGCGGTCATCCGCTGCCAGGCGGCGTCGCGGGTCATGGCGTTGAAGGTACCGGACGCGTCCGTGATCACGAACACTTCGAAGCCTTCCTCCAGAGCCGACAGGGCCGGGAACGCCACGCACACCTCGGTGACCACGCCGGCGATGATCAGCTGCTTCTTGCCGGTGGCCTTCACCGCGTTGAGGAAATCCTCGTTGTCCCAGGCGTTGATCTGGCCGGGCCGCGCGATGTAGGGCGCGTCCGGAAACTGCGCCTTGAGCTCCGGCACCAGCGGGCCGTTGGGGCCGTCCTCGAAACTGGTGGTGAGGATGGTGGGCAGCTGGAAGTACTCGGCCATATCCGCCAGGGCCAGCACGTTGTTTTTGAAGCGGTCCGGGTCGATGTCGCGGACCAGCGACAACAGGCCGGCCTGATGGTCCACCAGCAATACCGCCGCGTCGTCCTTATTCAAGCGATTGTAAGTACTCATGATATAGCTCCTTGATGGCTGGAGAAGCCGGCTGCCTCTCCATGCTTTGAATGCTATAAATGAGACGGTGTGCCGGGTAGTAGGCTAAAGTGCTACGCTTTGTTCTATTTATGGGACGATGATGGCGGCGCAATGGAAAACCTGAACGACCTCTATTACTTCGCGCAAACCGTGGAGCACGGCGGCTTCGCGCCGGCCGGCCGCGCCATCGGCGTGCCCAAATCCAAACTCAGCCGCCGGGTGGCGGCCCTGGAGGAACGGCTCGGTGTGCGCCTGATCCACCGTTCCACCCGCCACTTCTCCACCACCGAGACCGGGCACACCTACTACGAGCACTGCAAGGCCATGCTGGTGGAGGCGGACGCCGCCCAGGAGGCCATCGACAGCGTGCGGGCGGAGCCCCGCGGGGTGATCCGCCTGGCATGCCCGGTGACTCTGCTGCATGTGCATGTGGGCCCGTTCCTGGCCGGCTTCATGCGCGATTACCCGGGTGTCACCGTGCATCTGGAGGCCACCAACCGCCGGGTCGATCTGGTGCACGAAGCGGTGGACGTGGCGATCCGCGTCCGTCAACCGCCGCTGGAGGACAGCGACCTGGTGATGAAGGTGCTGTCCGAGCGGCACCTGGGGCTGCTCGCCAGCCCGGATCTGATCGAACGCCACGGCACGCCCGCCGGACCGGAAGACCTGGCCGGCTGGCCCACGCTGTGGCTGGGCAGCCCGGCGCCGCGCTATGAATGGGACCTGTACGGCCCCGGAGACCGGCCGCTATCGGTGCGCCATGTACCGCGCTTCGTGACCACCGATATGGTGGCCCTGCGCCGGGCGGCGCTGGGCGGGGTCGGGGTGGTGCAACTGCCGCTGCTGACCGTCCGTGACGCCCTGGCGCGGGGCGACCTGGTCCATCTGCTGCCGGACTGGGCTCCGCGCCGGGATATTATTCATGCGGTGTTTCCGTCCCGCCGCGGCATGCTGCCGGCGGTGCGCGCCCTGATCGACAGCCTGGCGGCCTATTACGCCTCCTTCGAGGAGCAATAGGCCGCCGCTGGCCCGGCGGGGGGCCGCCGTGCTGTAATCAGCCCATGATCAAGGTATTACTGTGGCGTGCCCTGGCGCTGCTGTGCGTGGCCCTGGGCTTGATCGGCGTGGTTCTGCCGGGCATGCCCACCGTGGTGTTCATGCTGGTGGCCGCCTGGGCCGGCGCCCGGGGCTGGCCGCGCCTGGAGTCCTGGTTGCTGGATCATCCCCGTTATGGGCCGCCCATCCTCCATTGGCGTGAGCGCGGCGCCATATCCCGGCGCGGCAAATGCGCCGCCTCCACCATGATGCTCGTCAGTATCGGCATCATCGCCTTGTCCCCCGTGCCCAACCCGGTCAAGATCGGCGTTCCGCTGTTTCTGTGCGCCCTGATGTTGTGGCTGTGGCGCCGCCCGGAGCCCCGGGAAGAGGATGAACGGCGGGTCACAAATAAACATTTACGCCCTGTTCGCCGGGACTAAACTATCGTCCCGCGACCAAGCTGTTTCGGGAGATATGCCAATGGCCACCTATAAAGCGCCCCTGGAAGACATGCGCTTCGTCCTTAACGATGTGTTCGAGGCCGATAAGCTCTGGGCTTCCATGTCCGCCACCGCCGAGGTGACCCGCGATCTGTCCGACGCGATCCTCGATGAAGCGGGCAAGATGGTGGAAAACCTGCTGTTCCCGCTCAACCGGGAAGGCGACGAGCAGGGTTGTCACTTCGACAACGGCGAAGTGACCACCCCGGAAGGCTTCAAGGAAGCCTTCAAGACCTACGCCGAGAACGGCTGGAGCGCGTTTTCCGGCAACCCGGAATTCGGTGGCCAGGGCATGCCCAAATCCCTGGCGGTGTTGTTCGAGGAGATGATGCACAGCGCCAACTCCTCGTTCGCGCTGTACCCGGCGCTCACCAACGGCGCCACCCTGTGCCTGGACGCGCACGCCTCCGAAGAGCTCAAGCAGGCCTACCTGCCCAAGCTCTACAGCGGCGAGTGGAGTGGCACCATGTGCCTCACCGAGCCGCACTGCGGCACCGACCTGGGCATCATGCGCTCCAAGGCGGTGCCCAACGACGACGGCTCCTACAACATCTCCGGCACCAAGATCTTCATCACCGGCGGTGAGCACGACATGGTGGACAACATCATCCACCTGGTGCTGGCCAAGCTGCCGGACGCCCCCGCCGGCTCCAAGGGCATCTCCCTGTTCCTGGTGCCCAAGTTCCTGCCCGACGCCAACGGCGACGCCGGGGAGCGCAACGGCGTCGCCGCCGGTTCCATCGAGCACAAGATGGGCATCAAGGGCTCCGCCACCTGCGTGATGAACTTCGACGACGCCAAGGGCTGGATCATCGGCGAGCCCAACCAGGGCCTGGCGGCCATGTTCACGATGATGAACTACGAGCGCCTGTCCATCGGCATCCAGGGCCTGGGTCTGGGTGAGGTGAGCTACCAGAGCGCCGCCGACTACGCCCGCGAGCGCCTGCAGGGCCGCGCCGCCACCGGCGTCCAGAACGAGGGCGGCAACGCCGACCCGATCATCGTCCACGGCGACGTGCGCCGCATGCTGCTGACCATGCGCGCCCTCAACGAAGGCGGCCGGGCGCTGTCCGCCTATGTGGGCATGGAGCTGGACAAGGCCAAGTTCTCCGAGGACGAGGCCGAGAAAAAAGCCGCCCAGGATCGGGTCGCCCTGATGACCCCGGTGGCCAAGGCGTTCTTCACCGACCGCGGCTTCGACACCACCGTGATCGGCCAGCAGGTGTTCGGCGGCCACGGCTACGTGCGTGAGTGGGGCATGGAGCAGTTCGTGCGCGACTGCCGCATCTCGCAGATTTACGAAGGCACCAACGGCATCCAGGCGCTGGACCTGGCCGGCCGCAAAGTGACCCGTAACGGCGGCAAATACGTGGAAGCGTACCTCGCCGACATGCGCCGCTGGATCGATGACAACGGCAACCAGCCGGGCCTGGACGGCATCAAGGAACGTCTGGTGAGCGCCGTGGAGCTGCTGGAAAGCACCACCGCCGAGATGCTGCGCCAGGCCGGCGACAACCCGGACGCGGTCAACGCCAACGCGGTGGAATACCTGGACCTGTTCGGCTACGTCACCTACGCCTGGCTGTGGGCGCGCATGATGGTCACCGCCGCGCAACGCGACGACGACTTCGGCCGCGCCAAGGTCACCGTGGGCCGCTTCTACTACGAGCGCCTGCTGCCCCGCGCCGGCGCCCTGGCCGAGCAGATCAAGGCCGGTGCCGGCACCATGATGAGCCTGGATCAGGACCTGTTCTGATCCCCCGGTTCTGATTCTGGAAACCTAAAAAGCGGCCTTCGGGCCGCTTTTTTTTGCACTGACATAAATGCTGTCACGTTCTGTTCACGCCCCTGCAATCAATGGCAACTAACTTACCGCTTTTGGCCGCTGGCCTGTCAGTCAGTCCTTTCTATACCGGGAGAGAAAATCGTGAGTTGCCATCATTGGCGGCGTTGGATGCGCGCCGCTCCGCTGACTCTGTTAACCGCCGTGGCATTGAGCGGTTGCGGAGGCGATACGGATACGGAGTATCTTGAGACCACCACGGACGTCCCTTATGTGGATGATCTGTCCGGCGCCGAGTCATTCACCGCCAACGTGATCGCGCCCCCCGAGGACGCGGATCAGCAATTCGAGACGGCAACGCCGCCGACGGTTTCCGGCACCACCGCGCGCGAGCCGGAGAACACGGAGATCACCGACTTCCATCGCTACGCGGTGAACCAGGATCTGACGCTCACCCAGGGCCGCCTGAACCATACCCGCGACGAAGCCATCATCAGCGCCGAGTTCACCCTCGGCGACAGTTTGTCGCTGGTGCCGCTGACCCGCTCGCGAGGCCAGTTCTCCTTCGAGCGCACCACGGTCTCGGCCAACCACGCCATCGACAACGGCGAAAACCTGATCCTGGCGGTCAACGCGGACCCTTACAGCATGACCCAGGGCTGGAACAGCGGTCTGATCAAGAAGGACGGTATCACCTACACCGGCTTTTCCGACCGCAATGAAGACGTGATCGCGGTCTATGAAGACGGCGGCGCGGACATTCTTCAGGACGTGCCCACCTCCACCCTCAATCTCTACCAGGACGGCAACGCCCTGGGCGAGCTGGGCGAGGTGCATTACTTCGACAACGCCAGCCAGGTGAACACCAGCTTCACCCGCGGCACCGGCGATGCGGAACTGTATCTGGCGGAAAGCTACCGGGGCACCGTGGATCTGGCCGGCCGCTCCGCCGCGCTGATCGAAGCGGAACCCAACGGCATCAGCGTGGTGACCCTGGAACACGGCGGTATCAGTGCCCAGTTGCCGCCACTCAGCGGCACCGTGGTGGATCGCATCGAGGACCGCAACGGCTATGTATTGCCGGCCGGCCACGCGCTGTTGGTCGACGGCGGTACCCTGACCACCGGCTCCCGTGTGGACATCCGCTACGAAACCGATGACCCGGACTGGGCCCGGGTTAAAAGCGCCCTGGGCGGCGGTTTCGGTCGCGGCCTGTTGGTGGAAGACGGCCAGCTCGGCGCCAACCAGGACGAGAACGCCATCAGTGGCCGTACCGCTTTCGGCGTGCGCAATGACGGCAGCTACTTTTTCCTGGTGGTCGACAAGCCGGTGGGCTCGCTCACCGACGGCATCACCCAGACCAAGCTGGGCCAGTTGATGATCGCCTACGGCGCCGACCGGGCCATCAATCTGGATGGCGGCGGCTCCACCACCCTGGCGGCGCGGCTGCCCGGTGAACGGTACACCCATCTGCTTAACACGCCGTCCGACGGCGGCGAGCGGGTTACCGCCACCAAGTGGGGGCTGGCGCTCAATACCGAACGGGCCCGCGCGGCCAGCAACGCGGTGGCGGTCTATCCGCGCACCATCACGCTGATGGCCGGCTCCACCTATCGCCGTTTCAAGGGCGTGGGTTATGACGCCAGCTCCTGGGAGCAGGGCGGTGAGATCCCCGAGTACGGCATCAGCGATGCGTCCCTGGGGCTGATCGACGCGCGCACCGGCGCCTTCCGCGCCGGCGACGGCGCCAGCGAAGGGTACGTGGTGGTTCAGGTCGGCGAGCGCAAGGGCGTGGCGCGGGTTCGCGTCACCGACGAGCTGGACAAAATCCGCTTCCCCAGCGACGCCATCGCCGTGGACAGCGGCGCCACTGTAACTCTGCAACCGGAACTGATCAGTGACGGTGAGTCGGTGACTTTCTCCGCTGAAGCGCTGGACTATCAGGTGGACGACGCCGCGTTGTGCCAGGTGAACCCGGAGAACGGCAGCGTCACCACCACCCGTGTGCAGGGCGAAAGCTGCACCGTCACCGTGTCCGCCGCCGGCCGCAGCGCCGAACTGACCATCAATATCGGTGTGGCGCCGGCAATCGTCGCCGACTTCGAAGGCGACGTCAGTGCCTTCCAGGCCGCCGGCGCGCGCCACAATCAGGTCAACATCGAGCGTGTCGAGGATCAGGTCTTCGACGGCAGCTACTCCATGGAACTGAACTGGGAAGCCAACCCGGACCAGCCCGGCACCTTCGGTGCCTACCTCACCGATCCCGGTGGCGTCACCGCGCTGCCCGGCTATCCCAAGTATCTGGGCGTCAATGTGTACATCCCCGACGAACTGGCCGGCAAGGTCTGGTGGGTACGCGGCAGCCTCAAGGACGCCGACGGCAAGACCGTGACCATCAACTACAACAACGAAGGCGAAGCGCTGCCGGAACGCGGCTGGCACTTCATGAAGGCCAGCATCGGCACCGGCTACAAGGAACCGCTGACGTTCTACCAACCGTTCCGATTCCTGGTATTGAAGACCGCCGAGCGTATCGACTCCCATGTGGTGCTGGACGATTTCACCGCCATCTACAGTGACGACACCGATCTGGCAGGCCCCGGCGTCACCGCCAGCCCGGCTTCCGGCGAGACGGTGGACAGCGCCGATCCGCTGATCACCCTTCAGGTCAACGACGCCTCCGGCGTGGACTTCGGCGCCAGCCAGCTGACCCTGGACGGCCAGGACGTGTCCTCGTCCCTGACCCACAACGGCAGTGACCGCATCCGCTACCAGGCGCAGGGCCTGGACGACGGCTGGCATCGTCTGGATTACCGCCTGTTCGACGTCAACGGCAACGTCACCGCCGGCAACTATCTGTTCAATGTGGTCACCGGTGCGCCGCGCCTCTATCTGGACAGCGAGAATCTGAGTCTGTACCCGGGCGGCACCTTCAGTATTCCCATCCGCGTGACCGGCGGTGGTGCCTTCAACGACCTGTCCCTGACCCTGGATTATGACAGCACCAAGGCCAGCATGACGGTGGAAGACGCCGACCTCACCGCGTCCGGTGTCAGCGAAACCAACGGGCGCTGGCAGGGCAACTTCAGCGGTTTCAGCGATGCCACTGGCGTGGTCGCTTACCTGAAGTTGAGCGTGCGCGACTACATTCAGAACACCTTCGTCTCGGTGGTGGTCGACGGCCAACTGGACGGCGACACCTTCCATCATCCGGTGGTGCGCAAGGAAGTGGGCAGCCGCTATCGCCTGCTGACCGATTGGGGCGTGGAAGGCGAAAGCACCAACATGCTGGTGGTGAACCAGGCCGGCGAACCGGCCCCGGGCGTCACCCTGGAGACCTTCGAGTACAACAGTGGCACCGACCAGATCAGCAACGTCAACGTACTCGGCGACACCGACGCCGACGGCATGCTGCAGGTCACCCTGCCGGCGTCCGCCGACACGCGGTCATTGTTGTTCCGCGCCTACGACGCCCAGGGCTCCTCGCTGATGACCGACGTGCGCGCCCTGGTCGAGCGTTTGGACACGGCACCGCGTCATGTCTTCCTGACCCCCGGCCACGACGCCACCTCCATGAACGTGGCCTGGTTCACCGACACCTCGGTGACCGAATCGCGGGTACGTTTCGGTACGGACGGCCTGAGCCAGGACGTGGCCGCGCAATCCGCGGTGGTGCCGTTCTTCTACGGCAGCGAGGCCGGCGTGGTGCGCGTGCACCGGGCCACCCTGGAAGGGTTGCAGCCGGGCGCCGGCTACCAGTACCAGGTGGGCGCCAACGGGGCCATGAGCGAGACCTTCGGTTTCACCACCGATGACGGCGACGACCGCGTACGCATCCATCTGTTCGGCGATACCCAGACCCTGTCCAACGAAAACATCTTTAATGGCAGCGGCCTGGTAACCGAGCTGTATCGCAAGATGCAGGCGCAACTGCCGGACGGTGATCTGATCCTGCACGTCGGCGACGTCACCGAGGACCTCACCGATTACCGCCTGGTGCGCCTGTTCCTGGAAGCTCTGGAAGGCGACGACATGCTGGCCTCGCATCCGTTCGTGCCCACCCAGGGCAACCATGAGGTTTACAACGAAGGCGCGCAGAAATTCGCCGACCTGTTCCCGCTGCCGGAAAGCGATAACGGCCTGCCGGCGCCCTACGACCGGGCGGTGTACAGCTTTGATTACGGCCCGGTCCACATCGCCGTGGTCACCTCCGAGCTGCAGGCCGAGGAAGACTGGCCGGTGATGATGGACTGGCTGCGCCGGGACATGAACGCCAGCGATGCCACCTGGAAGGTGCTGATGGTGCATCGCCCGCCGTACAACGGTAATGCCGCCTCCGGCAACGGCCGCTCACTGGCTTACATCCCGCCGGTGGTGGATGAAACCGGCATCGATCTGGTGCTTTCCGGCCACGACCACATGTACTCGCGCAGCCTGCCGCTGAGCGGCGGCAAACCGACGCCGGGCGGGGCTACCTACCTGATTGCCGGTTCCGACTCCGCCAAGTACTACGACAACAACGGTGGCGGCATCGCGCTGGTGGCGGACGTGCTGTTCGACGACAACGTGAACACCTACACCACTCTGGATATCCAGGGCGACGACCTGCATGTGCTGACCCGTACCCTGGACGGCACCGTGGTGGACGACGTCACCCTGCAGCCGCGCACCGATCGCTGAGGAGAGCCGTAATGAGATTGAAGAACACCTTGCCCGTAGTGCTGCTCGCCGCCGCTTTGGCGGCCTGCGGCGGCGACGATACCCGTTACGTGGAGCGCGACGTGCCGGCGCCGGTGGAGTACATGCCGGTGGACGGCTTCGTGCTCGGCTTCTGGGTGATGGAAGAGCAGGAAAACTGCGACAGCCCCTGCATTGATGACGCCTCCGCCTATGGCGACGCGCTCTATGTGCTCGACAGCGCCGGCGAGCCGGTGGCGCCGGCACTCGAGGACGGCGGCGCCGTCGGTCGGGTGGCGGTTTTCGACGGTGATACCCGGTTTGCCACGCGCGCCACCAGCGCATTGAACAACACCGTGATCGGCGAGCGCTTCTCTCTGCACCTGAGGGCGCGCACCGACCAGGCGGACACCGGCCCGGTGGTGTCGCTGGCGTCCGCCAACGGTACCGCGCTGACGGTGACTCTCAGCAACGATCGTCTGTTAGTGGATTTGCCGGCGCAAAGCCAGCGCATGCTCACCAGTCTGGAAAGCGGCGGCGGCTGGCGTGAAATCCAGCTCGCCTCGGACGGTGAGCGTGTCACCCTCGCGGTGGATTGTGACGTCGTGGCCGCCTTCGGCGCTGAACCCGGCGTACCGGTGCTGAGCACCGACGCCTTGGGCGTCAGTGTCGGCGGTGAGGGCGACGCCTATTTCTCCGGCGCGGTGGACCTGGTGCGTTTGAGTCGCCAGCACGAGGGAAATTTGTTCTGCGAGGAATGAACGCTGACCGACCTCAGGCCGGCACCCGGATCCAACTGAGCACACCGTCGTCGTCCCGCCACTGGTAGGGCAGGGCCATACCCTGCCGCCAGTCGGCGGACAGCGTGGTCAGCAGGCGGATCCGGTCTTCTCCGTCCAGGGCCGCGTCCTGGAAGTAAAACCGCCGTCCGGTGAGCGGGTAGAGCGCTTTGAACAGACTCTCCTTCACCGAAAACGTCAGCGTGATCCGGCGTGCCTGCTCGGCCTCACCCAGGCCCTGCAGGGCCTGGCGTTCCTGTTCGGTCAGTATCTCCCCGGCCAGGCGTAGCGCCCGGCGCGGCGCCAGCCAGGCCTCATAATCCAGACCCAGCCCTTGCCATTGATCCCGGTGCCCCACCAGCGCCGCGGCACGCCCGTGGCTGTGGGTGATGGCGCCCACCAGGGGCGCCGGCCACAGCGGTGCGCGGTCTTTGCCCAGCGCCGGAATCAGGCTCTCACCGGTGAGCGCTTGGCCGGCGGTGGCGGCGCACACCCGGCCGGCCAGGTATTCGCAGCGGCGCTTGGCGATGGCGCCGCTCAGGGTGTCCGGCTCGGGGACGCGGGCCAGCTGGAAGGCGTCGTCGCGCAGTTGCTCGGGGCGGAACCGGCAGCGCGCCAGATACAGCCCGGGGTCCCAGGCGCTAACGGCCAGGTCGTGCAGGCAGGGCGGTAACGGGCGGTGGTGGGTCATGGGTTCGGTCGTGGCGTGCGGAAGCCGTCATTGTACGCACCGGGACGGACCGCTGTCTTTTTCACCGCCGCGGATGTCGCATGTCGACACGCTCCCCGCCGCCGCTTTTGTGGTACAACGAAGGGACCAGCACCGGCGTGAGGAGGTGGGTATGACAAGGTCGTTAGCGATTCTGGGTGCCAGCGGGCACGGCAAGGTGCTCGCCGATACGGCGATGGCGTCCGGGTGGCGCAAAATCGAGTTCTACGATGACGCCTGGCCGGACAAACAGGCCAACGAGCGCTGGCAGATTGTCGGCTGCAGCGGCGCGCTGCTCGACGCCCTGGTGCACATCGATTCGGTGGCGGTGGGCATCGGCCGTAATGACGCCCGCCTGAGCCGCCTGCGCGAGTTGGTGTCGAAGAACGTGAGCCTGGCCACCATTGTCCACCCCCAGGCGTCGGTGAGCCGTTTCGCCGAGGTCACCCCCGGCGCGGTGGTGCTGGCCGGCGGCGTGGTCAGCGTGGACAGCCGCGTCGGCCTGGGGGTGATCGTCAACACCGGCGCCACCGTGGACCGGGACTGCGTGATCGGCGACGGTGCCCACCTCTGCCCCGGCACCCATCTGGCCAGCAACGTCACCATCGGCGAGGGCAGCTTTATCGGTATCGGCGCGGTGGTGCGCGAAGGCGTCACTATTGGCAACAATGTGGTGGTGGGCGCCGGCGCCGTGGTGCTGCACGATGTGCCCGACGGCGCCACCGTGAAGGGTGTGCCGGCCCGTTGAATGGGCCTTTTCAATTGGAGCGTTGAATGACCACGACAAGAACCTATTTGATCACCGGTGCCAGCAAGGGCATCGGCCGGGCCCTGTCCCAGCGGCTGGCGGCCGCCGGCCACGGCGTGGTGGGCATCGCCCGCCGCGCGGACGACCGGGACTTTCCCGGCACCCTGGTGTCGGCGGATCTGTCCGACCGCCAGCAGGCGGACGCGGTGTTCGCCGACCTGGCGCGCCGCTTCCGGTTTGACGGTGTGGTCAACAATGTGGGCCTGGTGCGCCCGCAGCCGCTCGGCGAGATCGACCTGGACGGCTTCGACGCGGTCATGGGCGTCAACCTGCACTCCGCCATCCAGGCCACCCAGGCGGTGCTGCCGAACATGCGCGAACAGGGCTGGGGCCGGGTGCTCAATGTGTCCAGCTTGACCGTGCTGGGCATGCCCGGGCGCACCGCCTACGCCTCGGCCAAGGCGGCGCTGGTGAATTTTACCCGCACCTGGGCGCTGGAACTGGCCCGCACCGGCATCACCGTTAACGCGGTGGCCCCCGGGCCCACCGAGACCGAACTGTTCCGCGAAAACAATCCGCCCGGCAGCGAGGGCGAGGCCCGCTATCTGTCGTCCGTACCCATGGACCGCTTCGGCAAGCCGGACGAAATCGCCGCCGCCATGGCATTCCTGCTCGGCGAGCACAGCGGCTACATCACCGGCCAGACCCTGTTTATCGACGGCGGTGCGTCGGTGGGGAGAGCGGCGTTTTGACCATGAATGACGACCTGACGTTCTGTCTGACCCGGCCCACCGAGGTCCCCGCGCCGGACGGCCTGCAAGCCTGGTGCGAACAATGGCGCCAACTGGCCGCCGAGCGCCATGACGCGGTAGGGCTGGCCCTGCGCGGCGGCTTCGCCGCCGACCGGGTGGGCTGGGCGTTCGCCGCCGGCTATCAGTCGGCGCTGCGACAACTGATTCAAGTGAACGGCGGCACCGTGGACGACCACGAGCTACTCGCCATGTGCGCCACCGAAGCCAGCGGCAACCGCCCCCGGGACATCGAAACGCGCTTCCTCGACGGCGGCCCGGGCGGCGTTACCGTCAGCGGTCGGAAAACCTGGACCACGCTGGGTTCCGCCTGTACCGGCCTGCTGGTGGTGGGGCGCGTGGACGGCGGCGGCGAGAACGACCGCCCGGCGCTCAAGATCGCCAAGGTGGACACCCACGGCCAGGGCGTCAGCCTGGTGGAAAAGCCGCCGCTGGATTTTGTTCCCGAGGTGCCCCACGTGGCCGCCGTGTTCGACGGCGCCAAGGCCGAGGCGTTGCTGCCCGGTGACGGTTACAGCGACTTCGTGAAGCCGTTCCGTACCGTGGAGGACACCTTCATCGCCTTGGCGGTGCAGGCCTGGCTGGTGCGGGAAGGCCGCGCCCGGGGCTGGCCCCGGTCTTTTCTGGAAAGTCTCACCGCCAGCCTGGCCGGGCTCGCCGCCGTGGCGGCGCAACCCGCCGGTGCGCCGGCCACCCACGTCGCGCTGGCCGGCGCCCTGGCGCGCACCAACGATCTTTACCAGCAAGCGGACGCGCTCTGGGCCGGCGAGCGGGACGCCGCCGCCGAACGCTGGCGGCGCGACCGCCCGCTGTTCCAGGTCGCCGGCAAGCCGCGCGCCCTGCGCGCGCAGCGTGCCTGGGAGACAGTTGAGTTGAATTAAGGCCGGACGAGGCGAAGTCCATGGTTATAAGCCTCGCCGCGCCGGGGATCGGGCGGGGCTTAGCTGGGGTCCGGCTCCTTGCGAAGTGCGTCCTTAACCATTTCCTGACGTATCCGGCCGATGGCTTGCATCGGATTCAGACCCTTGGGGCACACCCAAGTGCAGTTCCCAATACTACGACAACGAAAGAGGCTGTAAGGATCTTTCAACAAGGCCAGACGTTCGGGCGAGCCATCGTCGCGCGAGTCGGCGATAAACCGGTATGCTTGGAGCAGAGCGGCCGGGCCCAGGTACTCAACCGGGTTCCACCACCAGGACGGGCACTGAGAGGTGCAACAGGCGCACAGAATGCATTCATAAAGCCCGTCAAGTCTGGCCCTCTCACTAGGGCTTTGCAGTCGCTCTTTACCCGGCGCCGGTTCTCGATTGATTAACCACGGTTTCGTTCTCTCGTATTGCTCAAAGAACAAACTCTGGTCCACGACCAGGTCCCGAATCACCGGCATTCCCGGCAACGGGCGAATAGTCAGGTCTCCGCTTTTCCCCAGCACCTCCTTCACTGGCGTCACACAGGCTAGGCGATTTTTGCCATTGATATTCATACCGTCAGAGCCGCACACGCCCTCTCGACAAGAGCGTCGGTAGGCCAGAGTGGGGTCCTGCTCATGCAGATACTCAAGGGCATCCAAAACCATACGGCTATGAAACTGGTCGGGAAGATCAACGCGGTCCATATGCGGATGCGTGTCCTGGTCAGGGAGATAACGATAAAGATGAACCTGAATCATGAGGCGCCCTCCAATTTAGCTCCTTGCGATGGAATCAGGGGATACCGTGGTCGCGCACTGTGTCCGGCTGTTATGAGTGGTTTTCGCATCAACCCGGTTTGCCGTCGGCGCGAGGAGCCATCAGTATCGGTCCGTAGACCATCAGGAATATCAACCAGGCGGTACTCCAGGCAAGCGATGCCACCCATAGGCCGGACATCAGCGGTAGCCAGCCTAGTGAGACCAGGACGCGTGCCATGCCAGCGGCCAGAATTAGCCCGTAGGCCCAAAGGCCGCCGGGACGCAGGCGAAGCGGTCGGCCGGTGTGCCCGACGGCCACTCGGGTCATTACCGCCAGAATCATGGTGCCCATGGCGCCGGCGCCGAGCGCATGAAGCCAGGCGCTATCGGGCACCAGCGAGAACGCCGCCAGGCTTCGCAGCAAAAAGCCAATCGCCACCCAAAGGTGGCCAGCATGGAGGAGCCACAACAGCGGCTCGCGGGCGGTTCGCCAGCCGGACCAGCTCACCAGCCGGGCTAGCACCAGCAACGCCGCCAATAGGGCCACCGTGCCGGTCAGCGCCGGAACCTTCCAGGCCCCTGCCTCCAGCACAACCAGCACCAAGGTGGCCACCAGGCCAGCGCGATCCAGCCACGGGCGGCTCACAACGCTCTCAGGATCGAGGCCTTGCATCCGTAGCCAGTTCGCGGTGAACGTCGGTGTAATCCGGCCGCCAATCACCAGGATCAATAATGCGGTCAGTAGAACCAGCGCGTGCAGGAAGCGTGCGTCTCCGGTCCAGTGAAACAGCAGATCCAACCCCCAGAGCATCATCAATACCAGCAGCAACACCACCTGGCGGCGCTGGCGTGCGTGCCAGGCACGTAACCCCAAGCTCAGCGCCACCACAGGCAAGAAGGCGAGATCCAATAGTGCGGCGAGCAGGGGGAAGTCGGCGCCGAGCGCCATGCCCAGCCGTCCTGCGAGCCACAACAACCACAGGCCTAACAGACGCCGGCCCGACAGGGGCGGCGTCCCGGTCCAGTTGCATATCGCGGTGAGTAAGAAACCAGCTACCGCAGCGTTTGCAAAGCCGGCCAGCATTTCATGCTGATGCCAGGACACCGGTTCGAGCGCCAAGCCCAGCCATCCGTGGGTCCAGACCCACAGCCACGATGGAATCAGGATGGCACCCACCAGGGCGGAAGAAATAAAGAAAAGCCGAAACGGGAATCGCAGCAAAGGAAAATCTGGAAGAGGCCGGTTTCCGGCGTGATCTTGATCCATGGCAAGACTCCAGCGGATTAAAGGGAAAAGGGGGTTTGCGGCATGCCAAATAATAGGTATACGATATACCTATTATAGAGGGTACTACCAGGAAATAAAAAAGCGCTGCCCTGAAGCTGTTGGGTACGCGCGGCCAAAACGCCACAGAGAGTGATAATTATGAAGTTTGCCCCCTTACTCCTATTCACCGCGCTGTTTGCTGTCCTGTCGGCTCCCTTGCTCGCGGCGAGCACGGATTCCGAATACATGGCGGACATGACCTTCACCCTGCGTACTGCGGTAGCTGAGGGTAAATTGGTCTATATCGGCCAGGGCGGCGAAATCGATGGCCAGGTTAATCCGACCTTAAGGGTGCCGGAAGACACCCTTGTTCAGATCAACATGATTAACGGCGACGGGGCGCTTCACGATGTCGTCGCGGAAGCCTTCGAGGCGCGCTCCGATCGTGTCAGCGGCGAGGGTTCAAGTTCCGTGCTGATCTTTCGTACCGGTAAGGCCGGTGAGTTTTTCTACTGGTGCTCGGTACCGGGGCATCGTGCAGCAGGCATGGAAGGCCGCATTCTGGTCGGCGAACCGGGGGCGGAGGCGCGTGCCAGCATAGAAAGCGATGATTTGAGCCATTCGCCCATGGACCTGCCGCCGGCCATAGGGTCCCGTTCCGCCCAGAACGTTAGTGTAAGTCTTAAAACCACGGAAAAGGTGGGTCATTTGGCGGATGGGACGCGCTACAAGTTCTGGACGTTCAATGATCAGATACCAGGACCCTTCGTGAGGGTTCGGCAGGGCGACCGGGTCACTGTCGAGCTTCATAATGACAAGGCATCCACCATGATTCACTCCGTGGATTTCCATGCCGTCACTGGTCCGGGAGGTGGCGCCGAGGTGACTCAGGTGGCCCCGGGCAAAACTGAAAGCTTTGCTTTCCTGGCGCTGAAACCGGGCCTCTATGTTTACCACTGCGCCACGCCCATGGTTGCGCACCATATCACCAATGGTATGTATGGGCTGATCCTGGTGGAGCCGCCCGGCGGGTTGCCAAAGGTGGATAAAGAATTCTACGTGATGCAGGGAGAACTCTATACCACGGAACCACACGGTCAGCGGGGGGAATTGTCATTTTCCCTGGATAAGATGCTCGACGAACAGCCTGAATACTACGTTTTTAACGGCGCGACCGACGCCCTTACCAAGACCCATCGCATGGAGGCGAAGGTCGGAGAGACGGTGCGTATTTTCTTCGGTGTGGGTGGCCCCAATGCCACCTCTTCTTTCCATGTTATCGGTGAAATATTCGACCGCGTTTATCATGAGGGAAGCTTGAGTGGTGAGCCCTTGAAGGATGTGCAGACCACCTCCGTCGCGCCAGGTGGCACCACTATGGTGGAGTTCCAAGTGGACTATCCCGGCCGTTACTTGCTTGTCGATCATGCGCTGTCACGGATGGAGCGCGGTCTGGTAGGCTTCCTTGATGTTAGTGGCGAACCGGATCACGACATCTTTGAGCCCCATGAGTAAACCGCTCGAATCAACAAAGGGAAGCCACCGGAATGCCCATGTCACAAACCACCGAAACCTATGACGATCAGATTGTACGTCTTTTCCTGCTGGCGGCCGTTGTTTGGGGCGCCATAGGGATGTCCGTCGGGGTGTTCGCCGCGGCACAGCTGTACTGGCCGTCATTGAACTTCGGCGTGCCTTGGTTGACGTTCAGCCGTATCCGGCCTGACCACACCTTTGGCGTTATTTTCGCGTTCGGCGGCTCCGCGCTCATTGGTACCTGCTATTACATTGTGCAACGGACCGGCCATACACGTCTGGCCCTCGGGCGACTGGCCCGATTTACCTTTTGGGGGTGGCAGACAGCCTGTGTGCTGGCGATGGTCACGATGCCGTTAGGATTGACACAGAGTAAGGAGTACGCTGAGCCGGAGTGGTGGATTGATATTATAATCGCGGTAACTTGGGTGTCGTTCGGGGTCGTTTTCTTTGCCACGTTGGCCCGCCGCCGCGTTCAGCACATTTATGTAGCGAACTGGTACTACGGTGCTTTTATCATCGCCGTGGGTCTGCTGCATATCGTCAATAACATGGTGATTCCGGTTTCACTGACCAAGTCCTATCCGATCTATTCGGGAGCGGTCGATGCCATGGTGCAATGGTGGTACGGCCACAACGCTGTAGCGTTCTTCCTGACCGCCGGGTTCCTTGGCATGATGTATTATTTCGTGCCGCGTCAGGCCCGCCAGCCGCTTTGGAGCTATCGGTTTTCGATCGTCAATTTCTGGGCCCTGATTTCGGTTTACATGTGGGCCGGCTCGCATCACCTGATTTATACCGCGCTGCCGGATTGGGTGCAGTCCGTAGGGGTGGCGTTTTCTCTGGTGCTACTGATGCCCAGTTGGGGTTCGGCCGCCAACGGACTGCTGACATTCAATGGTTCCTGGCACCGTCTGAAAACGGATCCGGCCGCCAAATTCATGGTGCTTTCGCTGGTTTTCTACGCCGCCGCCACATTTGAGGGCTCGATGATGGCGCTCAAGTCCGTGAACAGCCTGTCCCACTACACGGACTGGACCGTGGCGCACGTCCATTCCGGTTCCCTGGGCTGGGTGGCGATGATCACCATTGGTTCCTTATACGCGATGGCGCCGCGAGCGCTGGGCAAGCCAATGTATTCCAGGACTGCGATGGAGGTACACTTCTGGCTGCATGTGGCGGGAACGCTTATCTATATCGGCGGCATGTGGGCCGCTGGCGTGATGGAAGGCGTGATGTGGCGCGAGACACTGGCGAACGGTTCTCTGGCCTACTCCTTCATGGAAAGCCTGATGGCGATCAAGCCTCTTTACGTGGTGCGCTGGCTCGGTGGCCTGTTCACTCTCGCTGGCATGGGGCTGATGTTGTGGAATCTTTGGCACACCGCTGATGATGCCAGGGCGCAATTAATTAAACCGATACCCGTTCCAATCCCGGAACCTACGCATGATCAGACCCCCCAACCCTTGACCGCTGCCAGTGGGGGTGCGTCATGAAATTTCCGATTCGCTATCGTCATTTTGAGAAGATTGAAAAGCATGCTTGGTTGTTGGGCATTCTAACCGCCTTCATGGTCTCGCTCGGCGGGTTGGCGGAGATTACCCCTCTGTTCATGGAGGCGCACAGGGTCCAGCCCGCCGACAACATTAAGCCCTACGGACCGTTGCGCTTGGCTGGCCGTGACATCTATGTACGCGAGGGTTGTCATGTCTGCCATTCACAGATGATCCGCAAACTGCAGTTCGAGACTCAACGGTATGGGCCTTATTCCGTGGCGTCGGAGTCGGTATACGACCGGCCGTTCCAATGGGGTTCCAAGCGTACCGGGCCTGACTTGGCGAGGGTTGGTGGTAAGTACACCGACGCTTGGCAGCGCGAACATCTCATTGCACCACGCTCCTTGGTACCGGAATCCAATATGCCCGCCTATCCCTGGCTAGCCGAGGCTACTATCGATCCGGCGGATATACAGGCGCGTATGAGGGCCCTACGGGCTCTTGGTGATCCGTATAGCAGTGAGTCGATCGCCGAGGCCCCGGAGGCTCTCAAAAACAAGACGGAATTGGATGCCCTGGTGGCCTACCTGCAAGGCCTGGGACGTAACCGTCCGTCACCCGACGCCTTGAAAGGGGATGCCGTGCCATGAATCCAATATGGGGACACGCCATCGGCGTCATGATTGTTGTGTTGATGTCGGTGTTTATCGGTATCTGGATATGGGTCTGGCGCGACCGGCACAAGCCCGTCTTTCGTCGCATGGCTGACTTACCCATGGAAGATCCGGTGGACGCCGACCCGGCACGTTCAGGAACATTCCCGAAAACCGACAAGGGGGATTAATCATCATGAGTCTTCACTGGTCGCTTTGGATCATGTTCCTGGTGGTGCTGAATCTGGGTATAACGCTGTTTCTGTTTCTCTGGGGTACCCGGGTGTCTATCCCCACTCGTGAGGATGGCACCACCGGGCACGTATGGGCCCATGGCACTCTTCGCGAGGGGGTGCGTCAATTGCCTCGCTGGTGGTACCTGATGTCGGCAGGCACTTTTATCGTCGGTATTGGCTACCTGGTGCTCTATCCCGGGTTTGGTGCCTATGATGGTCTGCTGGACTGGAGCTCTCGGGGTCAGCTGGAACGAGCGGAGGAGCGCAACCAGGCGCTGTTGGCCCCGTTACTGGAGAAAGCCCGGAACGGCGCCCCGTCAGACCTGGCGGCCGACGCCGAGGCGGTTCGCTTGGGCGGGCGCCTTTTCCAGGACAACTGCGCGGCTTGCCATGGTAGGGATGCACGCGGCAATACCACTATCGGCGCCCCCGATTTGCTTGACGACGCCTGGGTTTATGGCGGCGACGAGAAAGCCATTCTGGCTAGTATTCGGACGGGTCGAGAAGGGGTGATGCCGGGCTGGGAGTTTCTCGGCTACGGACGCGTGAAAAATCTGGCCCACTATGTGAGCAGCTTGTCGGGGGCGCCCCACCGTCCGACAGCCGCTGAAGTTGGAAAAAAGCGGTTCGACGCCTGTGCCGGCTGTCATGGGCCTGATGGTTCCGGCAACCCGGCCATCGGCGCACCGGATCTTAGTGATGATGCCTGGCTTTATGGGGGCGAACTTGACCAGATCATGACATCGATTAGTCAGGGGCGGCATGGACAAATGCCGGCATGGAAAGGTCGCCTGGATGAGGCGGAAATACGACTAGTTGCCGCCTGGATGCTGGCAAATGGAAAATAGCTCCGGCGCTGAAACGCCCTGGTACCGGGTGCCTCTGTTGTGGCTTGGTCTCATTATCTTATTGGCCAGCCTGGCGGGAAGCGTGCATCTGATCGTGGTGAGCCAGGCCTATCAAACTCCTGGGGACGTCACTGGCGAAAGCCAATCGTTTCGGGGGGTGCCGTTAACCCGCGAACAGCAGAGGTCCGAAGAGAGCACCGAGGAGAGGCCACGATGACCGCGCCCTGCCACCACTGTGGCGCACCAACGGCTGATGTACCTTTGACCGCCACGCTGGAAGGCGCACCGCGGCCGGTATGCTCGAGCGCCTGTCAGGGCACGGCGGAGTGGATCGATGCACAAGGCCTGAGCGATTATTACCGGCTGCGTCGTGGTCCCTCCCATAAGCCCGACGCGGAATCCGATGCCGGCGCCCAGGTTTGGCGGGATCCGCGCTTGGCGCGCCATGTGTTGCGTCCGCTTTCGGGCAAACGCAGCGAAGTGTGCCTGTTAGTCGATGGGGTTCGTTGTGGTGGGTGCGCTTGGCTGATTGAGCGGACCTTAATGGGGCTTCCGGGCGTGCACAGGGTACAGGTCAACGCGATGACCCGGCGCACTCGCATTATCTTCGATCCGCATCAGACGCCACTGTCGAGTCTGCTGGAAGCCCTCACTGGTGCCGGCTATCAACCTCGCCCGTTGGACGCGCGGGCCCTCGACGATGCGCGCCGCGACGAATCCAAACAATTGCTAAAACGTTTGTTGGTAGCTGGGTTTGGCATGATGCAGGCGATGATGTTCGCCCTGGTCCTCTATCTTGGGCCCGACAATGAGATCCAGGGGGCGACACTGGAACTGTTCCGCTGGCTGGGTTTCCTGGTAGCGTCGCCGGTGGTGCTGTATTCGGCACGCCCCTTTTTCGCCGGCTCCTTGCAAGCCTGGCGCGCCCGCCACCTCAACATGGACGTACCGATCGCACTGGCGATCGCGGTGATCTACGGCGCTAGCTTTTTTCAATGTCTGACCGGTGGCACGGAGGTTTACTTTGACTCCGTGGCCATGCTCGTTTTCTTCTTGCTCACTGGGCGCTACTTGGAAATGCGCGCACGGCACCGCGCTCTAGACCACACCGATGCGTTGGCGCGGTTAACTCCGAGTTGGGCCGAAAAGCTTGATAGTGACGACCAACCTCACCGCGTAGCACTGAGCGAACTGGTCTCCGGAGACCGGGTCCGGGTGCGCGACGGTGGATCGATACCGGCTGACGGCCTGCTGCTGGACAGCCGTGCAAGGGTCGATGAGTCGTTGCTTTCAGGCGAATCCAGGCCGGTGGAGAAGTGTGCCGGTGACCGGGTGATTGCCGGCAGCGTGGTTCAAGGCCAAGCGATCACCCTTCAGGTAACACACTGCGGCGAGGACACCTTCTTGGCCAACCTGGCTGGGCTTGCCACCCGCGCTCAAACCGAGCGCCCCCGGCTGGCCCGTGCCGGCGAAAAGACCGCATCCCGATTCGTGCTGCGCGTATTGGGGCTGACGGCCCTGACGGCGCTGGTGTGGGCGATTGTGGATCCTAGCCGCCTACTGGACGCCTGTCTGGCGGTGCTGGTGGTTTCCTGCCCCTGCGCCTTCGCGCTCGCCGTTCCCGCTGCTATCACGCGCAGCCTCTCAGTCTTGGCGCGTCAGGGCGTATTAGTGCTGCGCCCCGACGGGTTGGAAATACTGGCGGGGGTCGATCGGGTTGTTTTTGATAAAACCGGCACGCTTACCGAGCCATCTATCGCCGTGACCGCCCTCGATGATTCGATTGATATGGATACCGCCCTCCAATGGGCGGCCAGTCTTTCCGATACCAGTGAGCACCCGCTGTCACGGGCATTGGCCAACAGCAACGACCGGGCGCTGTTGCCCGCGCATCATGCTCGGGTGCTACCTGGTTTGGGTATCACCGGTACCGTCGCGGGCAGGGCATTACGCCTTGGACGGGGAGACTTCGCCACTGGCGGTGGCGAAGGCGAGGACGACCTTCTCCTCGCCGACAACGAAGGTGTGCTTGCGCGCTTCCAGGTTCATGAAAGGATCCGTGCCGACGCCGGTGATTTGATAGATCAGCTGACGGCATGGGGCATTGAGAGTGAGATACTGAGCGGCGACGCCCGGGCGCGGGTCGCCGAGGTCGCATCGCAGCTGGGGGTGGCCGCCTGGCGGGGGCGCTGCATGCCCACCGACAAGCTGGCTCGCATCGGCGAACTGCGCCAGGCCGGTCATCGCGTGCTGGTGGTCGGGGATGGTAGCAACGATGCCCCGGTACTGGCGGGCGCTGATGTTTCCGTCGCGCTCTCCTCCGGCAGTGACCTGGCCCAGGCGCAGGCGGACATCGTCCTGTGTTCCGGTCGCTTGAGCGCCATTGCCGAGTGTCGCACAGTGGCCCGCACCACGCTGCGAGTGCTGGCCCAGAATCAACGGTGGGCGCTTAGCTATAACCTTTGTGCCATGCCACTGGCGGCGATGGGCTGGGTGCCGCCCTGGCTGGCGGCCATCGGCATGTCCACCAGTTCCCTGGTGGTGGTTCTCAATGCGCTGCGTATTGACCGTAAGCGGAGTCACGCGGGCTCCATTCAGGAAGTGCAGGAAGGCGCTCGGTTATGAATATTATCCTCGTCATGATTCCTCTGTCCCTGCTGATTCTGGCAGGTGCTGTGGCGATGTTTTTCTGGGCAGTGAATCACGATCAATTCGAGGATATGGAGAGCCCGGGTCTTTTGCCTTTGGCCGACGACCCGGAAGAGGTTAGTGCGGAGAGGATTGAACATAGCGCCGGGCCAGGGCGGCGCCCACCAGAATCTGGATCTGGTTGTAGCAGATGATCGGCAGAATGATCATGCCGAACCCGGGATGGCCGGCGAATAGGACCTTGGCCATCGGCAGTCCCGACGCCAGGCTCTTTTTCGAGCCACAAAAGACCGCGGCGATTTCATCGGCCCGGTTAAAGCCGGCGCGCCGCGACAGCCAGGTGGTGAGCGCCAGCAGTATCACCAGCAACAGCAGACACAGCGCCACGGCCAGCACGATGGCGGTCACCGGCAGTTGCTGCCACAGGCCGCTGGCCACCGACTGGGAAAACGCCGCGTAGACGATCAGCAGAATAACGCTCTGGTCGTAGCGTGCGGAAAAGCCGGGATGCCGGTCCAGCCAGGGACCGAGCCAGCGGCGCAGCCCATGGCCGAGGGCAAAGGGCAGCAGTAACTGAAGGACGATATCCCTGAGCGCTTGCAAGGTATCGAAGCCGCCGTCGCCGGTGGTGCTCACCAGTAACATCAACAAGAACGGGGTGAGCATCATGCCGAACACGTTGGAAGCCGCGGCGCTGCAGATGGCGGCGGGCACGTTGCCCCGGGCCATGGCGGTAAAGGCGATCGACGAGGACACCGCCGACGGCAATACGCCCAGGTAAAGAAACCCCAGGGCCAGGTCCTTGGGGATCCAGCGCGGCGCCAGCCCGTCGATCGGCAGGACCAGGAGCGGAAACAGCAGAAACGTCAGCGCGGCGATAAACAGATGCAGGCGCCAATGCGTGGCGCCGGCGCGGATCTGGTCCCGCGACAGGGCGGCGCCGTGGATAAAAAACAGCACCGCCACCGCCAGGGTGCCGAGCCGCCCCAGCCACGCCGCCACTATGCCCTCGGCGGGCCATAGCGACGCGGCCAGGATGGCGGCGAGCAGGATCAGAGTGAACGGGTCGGGGCGCAGGCGCATCAGGGCGCGTCCAGGGCACGCAGTGCCGGGGTCAGCATGGCACGGGTTGCCTTGGCGGCGGCCTCCGGGTCGCCCAATTCCAGCGTGCCCAGCAGTACCGAGTGGTCGGCGTGATCCGGCTCGGGCAGGGCCGCGTCCCGCTCGGTGCGTTCGATGGTTTCCGTTACCGCGTCGCTGAAATACTCGTATAACGCGCTTAAAGCGGGATTATGGGCGGCGCTGACGATGGCGTTGTGGAACCGCCGGTCATGGTGAATGCGCGCCTCGAGGTCGTCGCCGGCCTGCTGGCGGTCCCGCAAGGCGTCGCGCATCGCCTGAAGGTCAGCTTCGTCGCGGCGCTCGGCGGCCAGTCGCGCCGCCTCGCTCTCCAGGGCGATGCGCATTTCCAGCTGGTCGCGCAGGGTGGTGCGGCGCAACCGCCGCAGCGATTCCGCCGGATCCAGGCGCCGCAACACATAGGTGCCGTCCCCCTGGCGGGTTTCCAGCAAGCCCGCGTGCACCAGCACCCGCACCGCCTCGCGCACCGTGTTCCTGCCCACGCCCAGCTCCTCGGCCAACGCCGATTCCACCGGTAATCGGCGGCCCACCGGCCATTCGCCGGATTCCACCGCCTGGCGCAGACGATCAATGGTGCCGTCCACCAAGGAGCGACGGGGCAGGGTGTTTGTGTTCATAGAATTGGTCCCATGAATAATGATAGGATCATCCTATGAATTTATTGGAAATGCAAGAGGGTGTCAGTCCACGCTGATCAGGGTCAGACGCAGTGTTTTGCCGTTGCTTGGCCAATCGATGCTGGCGCCGACGGACAGTCCCAGCAACGCCGCCCCGACTGGACTCAGGATGGAGAGGCGATCAGCGCCCTCATTCACCTCCTGGGGAAACACGAGCATCAGGCGATGTTCGCGTCCGTTGTCTTGGTTTTTGAAGTAAGCCCAGCGGTGCAGGGCTACTACATTGTCGGGCATCGCCTCTTGAGGGCGGCACTCGGCTCGATCCAATTCTTCGTAAAGCCGAGCGACCACTTCAAGGTCTTCGTGATGGCGTTCAAGAAGTGCGTAAAGCCTATCCCGGTCGAGGGTGGAAATAACAATAGGGGGCAAGTCGGTCATGCCAGTTTCTCCAATGGAAGTGCAGAAGATTGTGTGTCCCCGGCGGCGCCGAACCCCCGGGGACGTTCCATTGGGGTGCGGCGTCAGAAATGGAAGGCGAGCGCAGCTGCCGACCGTCGGACAGCGCCGACAGCCGGTTTCAGTGAGAGACTTTCTGGTGGCGCCGTCCGGCGCGCAGGTTCAAGAGAGCTGTTCATTCCGATACCCTAGCACTCCTGCCAATTTTTGCCAGGGGTTATTTTCGACCCGGGGAGGCTGGCTCCCGGTCTCCAAAGGGGAACCACGCGGTATAGTGCTTTTGTCGATGGGCCAGGGGGACGACTTTGGAGGACGCGGGCGTCTTGCCGAGTAGCTATCCGGTGGTCTCTGCGTTGTCCCAGACCGGGTACAATGGTGCTCTGCAGTTTGCCTGTTTGCCACCTGGAGTCACACCGAAGCGGTTGCACGAAGTATTAACCGCGCGGTATCAAGACGAGCCGGTCGTCCGTGTGATGTCGCAGGACAGTGTCATCAACCTTGAAGCCGGTTTTTTGATCCACGAGGTAGCAATCGGAACAAACGAATGGATCTATTCGTCTTTGTCAATGAGGAGCGGTGCTGTTTGATCGCGCGTCTCGATAATCTCGGAAAAGGCGCGGCCGGCGCGGCGGTCCAAAACATGAATATTCATCTCGGTATTGAGGAGGGAGTGGGCCTTCCCGCGGGGTGAGACTTCTAGGAATTCAATATGGGTAATTTTTCAGATATTTTGGTGGGTTTGCAGCAGAGCAGTCCTGGTCAAACGGAGTTCTATCAGGCGGTGGAAGAAGTGCTGGAAGCACTGACTCCGGTGCTGGAGGCCGAGCCTCGTTATCGTGACGAAGGTGTGGTGGAACGGCTATTGGAGCCCGAGCGACAGATTTTCTTCCGTGTCGCCTGGGTAGATGACAACGGCCGTGTACGCGTTAACAAAGGCTATCGCGTACAATTCAATTCCGCGCTGGGTCCGTATAAGGGTGGCTTAAGATTCCATCCGAGCGTAAACGGCGGCATTATCAAGTTCCTGGGTTTTGAGCAGATTTTCAAAAATGCTCTGACCGGTTTGCCGTTAGGCGGCGGCAAGGGAGGCTCTGATTTCGATCCCAAAGGCCGTTCGCAGGGCGAAGTAATGCGTTTTTGCCAGGCGTTCATGACAGCGCTTTACCGTCACATAGGTGCCACTGTTGATGTGCCTGCCGGAGACATTGGTGTCGGTCATCGAGAGATTGGCTACCTTTACGGCCAGTATCGGCGCTTAAGTGGCCGCTTCGAGGGGGTATTGACCGGTAAATCAGCGGGCTGGGGCGGATCGTTGGGCCGCAAGGAGGCCACCGGGTACGGTTGTGTTTACTTTGCCGAGAATATGCTCGCTGAACGCGGTGAGTCGATAGCCGGTAAAACCTGCTTGGTCTCCGGCGCCGGCAATGTCGCGATATATACCATGGAGAAGCTTACGGAACTGGGTGCCCGGCCCGTTACGTGCTCGGACTCCACGGGCACGCTGGTGCACCATGCGGGGTTGGACGTCCCTCTTTTGAAATCCATCAAAGAGCGTGATCGTGGCGCTTTGTCTGCTTATCTGGAAACGCACCGGGATGCGCATTTCATCCCTGCAAGCGACTACCCACAGGGACGATCCGCAGTGTGGTGCGAGAATGCCGATCTTGCTTTCCCTTGCGCCACCCAGAACGAGCTGTCCGGATCCGACGCTGAAGCATTAGTCGCCAATGGCGTAATCTGTGTCTCCGAAGGCGCTAACATGCCTTGTACGCGCGACGCCGTATCCGTATTTCTGAAATCAGGCATCAGCTATGGCCCCGGAAAAGCCGCCAATGCCGGGGGCGTCGCCGTCAGCCAGCTAGAGATGCAACAGAACGCGGCCATGGCGAGTTGGTCGGCGGAGCGGGTAGATACGGCGCTCAGAACCATAATGTACGATATTCATCAGCGTGCGAGCCACACGGCCAGGGAGTTCGGAGTGCAAGGTAACTTGGTACTCGGTGCGAATATCGCTGGATTCCGACGAGTGGCGGACGCAATGATCGAACAAGGGGTGTTCTGACGTCTATTTCTAGGCCATGGCTTGCTTTATTTTATAGGTGAGCTATGGTCTGGTCTCTATTGGCTCATTTTCCTTAAGGTGCGTCGTGTTCCCCCGCCGGTTTTTAGTGCTCCTCTTTCCCACCTTTCTGGTTTAAGCCGGGCGGACGTCTGTCCGTCCGGCTACTTCATGTAACCCTTTTCTTATTTCTGTTTAGGAGATGCAGCCATGGCGCTCGGGCATTCGCACCGGCGTTGGCGTGGTCTTTCAGAGGCCGCGCGAAAATATCTGTCGATCCGTTCCTGGTGTCATCCTTTACGCCCGCACACTCTAGCCGCCCTTTTTGAGCGTATGGAGCGGCGCAAGTTGGGTGATAACAAGCCAGCGTCCGCGGGTATTGATAGTCGGGTATGGCTATTGGATCTTGATTATAGGGGCGAGGTGGATTTCGTGCTTGTGGAGCCGGGGAGAGCCTGCCCCGAGAACCGTGTCATTTCCATTCTCTCGCCGTTCGGTGAGGCGCTGTTCGGCGCCAGAGTCGGTGATGTCGTACACCCCCGGTTTCTGGGTCATGAATACAGCGTATTGATTACCAAAATTGAGTCATGTGCCGAGGATGATGAATCATGAGCAAAGAGAAAGAAAAGAAAAAGGCCAAACGGAGCTTGAAAGAGAAGCGCCGAGATAAAAAACAGGGAAAACCATAATCGGAAAGAGGAGCGCTGGGCGCCCCTCGTCTGCCACTACGATTTATTCTGAATATACATTTTCAGCGCCACCGCGTTGTTGTGCGCTTCGTCCTTGGCGGCGTAGAGCAGCGTCAGCGTGCCGCCATCAGCGCCTTTCAGAACAGATTCAACGGCGTCGCCTTGTTGGTCCAGTTCGGCGTGGAATTTCTGGTAGAACGCCGCCCAGCGTTTGGGGTCGTGGTTGAACCATTTTCTCAGTTCACTGGACGGGGCCAGCTCCTTGCGCCATTCGTCGGCCCGCAGGTCTTCCTTTTTGATGCCGCGCGGCCAGACGCGGTCCACCAGTACGCGATAGCCATCATTTTTGTCTGCGTCGTCGTAGACCCGCTTGCACTGAATCCGGTGCGGTTGCTTCATACATGCACTCCTTGCGGTTATCGTTTCGCCGGTCACCCTGCGCCTTAGCGCCGGCGCAGGGCCTTTTCAGCGCCGGTGACCAGCTGTTGAATCCTGTGAGCCGCCGGCTCGATGGCGTTGATGGCGCCGCAGGACTGGCCAGCGTAAAGCGCCATGTCGTCCAGGTCGCCGCTGGCGCCCTGTAATGGGGAATCGGTGGAGAACAGGTAGACCGGCTGACCGTCCTGTTCCCCGATGATTTGGTCGCGGCCCTGGGATTTCAAGTCGTCGTAATCCCCTCGGGTAACCCGGTTAGCCAGCACCCGCACCGGTGCCGGTTCGTGCCAGTTGCGGTCGAAGGTCGTGGTGTAAACCGTGTGTTCGCCCCGGGCCTGTATCAGTCGCCGCTTGTGATGATCGTGGGCGTTGGCCTCATGGGTGGCCAGGAAAGTGCTGCCCAGACTGACACCTTGAGCCCCCAGCGTCAGGGCCGCGGCGAGACCTCTGCCCTCCGCGATACCGCCGGAGGCGACGACGGGCACCGGGCTCCAGGGAATCAGCTCGGTCAGCAGGCTGAAGGTGGTCATGCGGCCCCGCACATGGCCTCCGGCCTCGACGCCCTGGGCGATCAGGACGTCCGCGCCGGCGTCCACGGCGGCCTGCGCGTCCCCGCTTGCGCCGATTTGGTGGATAACGCCGACGCCGGCGTCCTTGAGGCGCCGGATCAGCCGCTGATCCACATCCCAGAACAGCACCATCCAGGGCACCGAAAGGTCCAGGCAGGTACTGATCTGCTGCTCAAGCAGCGCCGGCGCCGTGGCGGCGGGAATCAGATTGACGGCGAAGTGTTCAATACCGGCGGCCCGCAGCGCTTCCACTTCGGCGCGTAGGCGATGGGGCGGCTCGCGCACCATGCCCAGCACGCCGAAGCCGCCGGCGTGGACCACGGCGCCGGCCAGGCGATGACGGGCCACGCCGCCCATGCCGGCCAGCAAAATCGGCCACCGGCAACCCAGCAGGTCGCAAAGCGGCGTGTGCAGGGGCGGTGTTACCAGTGCCATACCTGGTCCGCTTGCTCATAGAGTTCCGCCACCGCGCGGCGCGCGACCGGGCGAACGCCGTTTTGCAGCGCGAGCCCACCCAGGCCGCGCTCTTCCAGATCGTCCTGGATGGCGTACACCGGCACGCCGCTTTCCACCAGGTTGGCGATATCACGGGGCAGTTCCGCCGGCTGGGTTTGCCGCCATGTGCCCAGCGTCAACGCCGGCTGCCGTTCGCGCGATATCGCGTAGTGCACACCGTGGCCGCTGAGCAGCACCATCAGGTCGCCACCGGCGCCACGCATTGATTGTGTCAGCCAGAGAATGGTGTCGTCCTGTTCCTCGGTGGTGGTCCGGTAGGCCTGGTCGATCACTTGCAGTACTTTCATGATTACCTCGTACCGATGGTCAGAGTGTTATGGGCCTCGCTGGCGTAACGCCACAGGTCCGGCGGGCCGCCCCGGCCACAGCCTTCGATGACGTCGTTGACGCCGCGTTCGTCCACGCACAGGCCGCAGTTGATCCACTCGAACCCGATCCCTTTGCTGCGCGCCTTCTCTTGTAGCGCGGCGATCCAGTCCTTGGTCAGCGGGTGATCCTCTTCCTCGCTGTCGCGGTGATGGACGGCGTTGCCGTGCGGCTGCTGTCTGGCGAAGGCCAGCGCCACGGCGCCTTCGTAGGCGAAGACACGCACGCCCGCGCCCCGGTCGAGGGCGGCGTCGAGTAGCCGAAAAAAGGTCACGGTCCGCTCGCTTTCAAAGGGCGGCTCCATGAAGGCGAAGGTCAATGTCTTGGTATCACTCATCACAGGCTCCGGTTGGGCGGTTAGTGCCAGATCACTTTATGGCCGGCGAGCATGGCATCGATCACCAGGTCCATGTCGGCGACGCCGATCTGGTCCTTGAGATCGGCGTGGTCGATTTCCCGTTGCGCCAGGGCGAATTGATCAGCCCGGACCGTGACGCCCCACCGCAAGAGGTCGTCGAACAGATCGCTTTTGGCGCCGCGCCGGGCCGGCGTCACGCCGTTCTGTACCAGCAGAACCGCCACCTTATGGCCGGCGTCGTGCAGCTGGCCGATCAGGTCAAACTGATGGTGGGTGCGGGTCTCCGTGAACGGGTCCTGGCTTTGAATAAAAAGATAGTGAGACATGGCAAGCTCCGTTTTCAGAAAGAGGTGAGGGCGACGGGCGTGTCGTCGAGCAGACCACGACGCACCAGAAAATCGCCGAAGTGTTCGCCGTTGTCCCGCCCTTCGGCGAAGCGCTCCAGCAGTGGGGCGAGCAACTCAAGAAAGCGCTCTTCATTGACGTTGCCCGCGTACAGACGGGCCAGCCGGTCGCCGTGGAAACTGCCGCCCAGGTAGAGGTTGTAGAGACCCGGCGCCCGCCCGGTCAGGGCGATCTCGCCGAGATAGGGACGCGCGCAGCCATTGGGGCAGCCGGTTAAACGCAGGGTGATCGGGACGTCGGCGAGTCCGTACTGGCCTTTGAGGCGCTGAAAGACATCCAGCAAGCGGGGTGTGTAGCGTTCCGCTTCGGCCATGGCCAGACCGCAGGTGGGCAGCGCCACGCAGCTCAGGGTGTGCGCCGCCTGAGAGTCCGGTGTCAGACGCCATGCCAGGCCCAGGTCCTCCAGGCGCCACTGCAGTTGTTCGAGTTCGTGCGTTTCGATGTGGGTCAGTTGCAGATTCTGGTTGGTGGTCATGCGCAAACGGCCGCCGTACTGTTCCAGCAAGCCGCTGATCTGCCCCCGCAGAGCATCGTCCAGGCGCCCGCTTTCAATATAGAGAGTGGCGTGCCAGAGGCCATCGTCGCCCTGCTGCCAGCCCAGCCGGTCTCCGTTGTGCTCAAAGCGCCGTGGCCGTGCCGGTTCAAGGTCGCGTCCCCGGCGGTGCGCCAGTTCGTCGAGGAACCAGTCCAGGCCGAGACGATCCAAGGTGTATTTGAAACGGGCCCGGTGGCGGTCCTTGCGATCACCGAAGTCGCGCTGGATGGTCATCACCGTTTCGCTGAAAGCGGGGGCTTCTTCGGCATCGATGAAACCGATTTCCTCCGCAAGCCGGGGGTAGCTGTCCTCGCGGCTGTCCAGCTGACCCATGCCGCCGCCCACGCAAACGTTGAAGCCCTGCAGCTCACCGTTGTCGATCACCGCGATCAGCCCCAGGTCCTGGCCGTAGACGTCGATATCGTTGACCGGCGGTATGGCATAGCCGACCTTGAACTTGCGCGGCAGGTAGAGTTCGCCGTAGACCGGCTCTTCGCTGTGCGTGGCGGGAGCGGACTCGCGATACCAGATTTCGGGGTAAGCGCCGGTTTTGGGAATCAGCCTGTCGCTGGTGACGCGGGCCAGTTCCGCGACGCGCTGGTGTGCCCGGGACAAAAACGGATTGGTGCCGCACACCACGCCCCGGCTGTCGTCACCGCAGGCGGCGATGGTATCCAGGCCGATGTCCCGCAGACCCTGCATCAGCGCACGCAGGTGGGGTTTGCGTACACCGTGCAACTGTACGGTTTGCCGGGTGGTGATGCGGATGCCCCGTTCCGCGTAACGTCGGGAAAGCTCCGCGATTCCCCACCATTGGTATTTGTCGAGCACACCGCCGGGGATGCGCATTCGCACCATGAACTGATAGATCGGCTCGAGGTGCCGCCGTCGGCGGTCCGCGCGCCGGTCGCGGTCATCCTGCTGATAGATGCCGTGGAATTTCATCAGCAGCGGGTCATCACCGGGAACCGCGCCGGTGAGCGGGTCTTGCAGACCTTCGGCGATGCCGCCACGCAGATAGCGGCTGCGGGCCTTGAGTTGCTCGCTCTCGTTCAGGGCGTCCACGGGCTGGCTGAGATCGGAGCTGCGGTCGATCATAAGGCCCTCCTAATACAGGTTCCGGTGAAGACGTTTCGCCTTCGAAAGTTGTTTCCAGTGGCCGGCGCCCAGGCGCCGGTCGACGGCGTCGCGTACCCGGGCTTCGGCTTCGGCAAGGCGGTCCTTGTCGCCACAGAAGTAAAGATGGGCGCCGCGCTCGAGCCACTCGCTGAGCCGGTCGACCTGTTCCAGCAGCGGGTCGGCCAGCTCCCGGCCGGGCTGTTCGACTTGAAAAACAGTGTCCACCCGCTTGAGCAGGCCGTTATCGCGCGCCTCCTGAAGGTCCAGTTGGTAAAGAAAGTCTTCTTCAAAGCGTTGTTCCGCGAACACCAGCCAGCACGGTGTATGCCGGCCCGCCGCCGCCAGGTGTTGCAGGAAAGCGCGGTAGGGCGCGATACCCGTCCCCTCGGCGATCAGCACCAGCGGTGTGTCGGGATCGTCCGGCAGATGGAAGCGCGCATTTCGATGCGGGTAGAGACGCACCGAATCGCCGGCTTGCAGATCCAGCAGGTAAGCGGAAGCGACCCCGGTTTCCCAGCGTCCGGCGAACGGATAGCGGAAGCGCTTAACGGTGAGATGCAGTTCATCGTCGAAGGCGCTCAGGGCATTGGCCAGATCATAGAGGCGGGGCTGCAATGGACGCAGCGACGCCACCAGGGCCTCGGCGTCGGGCCGCGCCGGGTAATCGCGCAGCAGGTCCAGGACTTGATGCTGTTTGAGCACGGCCCGCTGTGTCCGGGTGCCGCCGGCCGCGGCCTCGCGGAGGGCGGCGCTTTCCGTCAGCTCCGCCCAGTACTCCAGGAAACGTCCGCCGGGTATGGTCAGGTCACGGTGTTGTCGCAGTGCCTGTACCAGCGGTTGGGCCCCGCCGTCCACGGTTACCGGTTGTTCGCCGCTCAAGCCGGTGGCGTCCAGCACGGCGGCGATCAGCTCCGGAGGGTTGTCGGCGAGCACGCCCACGGCGTCGCCCGGCGCCACCGCGAAATTCGGAGCCTCCAGAGCCAATTCAAGATGGTGGATGGGGCTGGTCCTGTCCGGCGCGGTGAGACATTGGTTGACCAGGATTTCCGCTTCCAGCGGGCGCCGCTTGTCATAGACCGGCCCTCGCTTCGTGGCGCTGGCTGAAGCGGCCAGGGCGGTGGTGGATTCGCGCTTGGGCAGCTTCTCTACTAGTCGCGCCAGCCATGCCTTCGCCGGGGCTTCGAAATCCACATCGCACTCCTGGCGTTCCAGTAAGCGCTGGCCGCCCAGCTCCTCCAAACGCGCGTCGAGCTGCCGGCCGGCGGTGCAGAAGTGCTCGTAGGTGCTGTCGCCCAAGGCGAGCACCGCGAAGTGAAGCCCCTTCAGCCGGGGCGCGGTGGCGTCGTCCGCCAGTCCCTCGAAGAACGGCAATGCCGGTTCCGGCGGGTCGCCGTCGCCATGGGTGGCGGTGATCACCACCAGGTGCTTGCGCTTAACCAGCTGCCGGGGGCGCACCCGGGCCAGATCCTGGACTTCCGCCGCCACACCGGCTTCACGGCATTGTTCGCTGAATCGTTCGGCCAGCTCCCGGCTGTTGTCGGTTTCCGTGCCGTAGGCGATCAGCAGCGCCGGAGCGTCTTCCGGCTTCTGGCCCAAGCGGGCGGTGTCGGTGTTCTGGCCGGCCAGGTAACCGCTCAGCCAGAGCGCCTGCTGGTCATCCAGCTCCTCCAGCAGCGTGTGGATTCGTCGCCATTGCGTTTCCGAAAAAGGCGGCGCCAGCGCGTGCGCGGTCATCGCGGACTCCATTCAATACCTGAAGCCGGCAGTATGAACGGCTGCATGATCGTCGAATAATGAAATACAATGGGGCTTAACATTCAAAATATTGATATTAAGCATGGATATCGAGCTGGCTCGCACCTTCCTGGAGATCGTCCGCTCCGGCAGCTTCATGGCCGCCGCCGAACGTCTGCACGTTACCCAGACCACCGTGACCGCGCGCGTCCACAACCTGGAGGGCCAGCTCGGCTGCCGCCTGTTCGTGCGAAACCGCAGTGGTGCCCGCCTGACCACCAATGGGGAGCAGTTCGCCACCCATGCCAGCCAGCTGGTTCGTACCTGGGACGCGGCCCGGCGTGCATTGCCGTTGCCGGAGGGCGCCGGCCAGGTGCTCACCCTGGGGGGCGAAGTCAGCCTCTGGAATCCGTGGCTGTTGAACTGGTTATCCGCTCTGCGCGAAGCCTGTCCGAACGTTGCGGTGCGCGCCGAAGTCGGCGAGCGCACCACCTTGCATGAAAAACTGGAGCAGAGCGTGCTGGACGCCGCCCTGGTTCATCAGCCTGATTACTGGCCCGGCATGCAAGTGGAACAGTTGATGGAGGAGAAGCTGATTCTGGTGCGTCGCGGTGCCGAGGAAGCGCCTTATGTCTATGTGGACTGGGGCGCGGATTTTCGCCGGCAGCATGACAGCGCCTGGCCGGAAAGAACCCGAGCCACGATCAATGTGGATCTGGGACCGCTGGCGCTGCGCTATTTATTGCGGCACGGCGGCAGCGGCTACTTTCGCACCAGGGTGGTTCAACCGTATCTGGAGAGCGGTGAACTGGAGCGGGTCCCCGCCGCGCCGGAATTCAGCTATCCGGTCTATCTGGTCTATGCACGGGAGCAGAACTCCGAGCTTACCGCTTCAGCCTTCGAAGCATTGCGCGCGTCGCTGACTGAACGGGATGAACCGCCGAAATAGTGACGCTTCCGGATCCGCGCCTGCCGTAAGCCAGCTTAAATAAGTGGCTTTACGTTGAAATCGTCCGGATTAACGATGCCTTCCAGGGTTCCAATCTGGTGGAAGTCCGCGGAGGTCAGCACGGTATCAATGGATGTGTCCTGAAACGCCAGGTTTTTTGTGAGCTGCACTTTGTTCGGCATGCCCTTGCCGTCTATATCCATGATCCAGGCCAGAAAGCCGCCGGAGAACTTGGCCAGGCTGCCGATCGGATAGAAGCCGTAATGTTTAATGTACTCGATCACGGTCTCAGTCTCATAGACGTCGGGCCGGGCGTGAATCCACCTGTAGGCGTCCAGAGGCGGCATCGGTGCCGCGCCGTTTCGCTCATGGGTCAGTTTGTTCACTACCTTGATGATGGATACCAGCCTGGCCTGATCCGAAAGCTGCGAGGCGACTTTGCCGGCGGGGTAACCGCTGCCATCCAGGCGCTCATTCGCGTTCTCAATGATGTCCCGGCAGGTCTTTCCCGGCTCCCAGTTCAAGGCGGTCAGCTTCTTTAGAAGGGCGTCCGGGTATCTTTTAAGGACGGCTCTTTGTCCGGGGTTCATGTTCACTTTTAAAGACGGTATCTGTTTACCGATTAAAAGAGGCTTCCCCATGTTGTGGATCAAGGCTCCGATGACGGCCTCCCGAATCAGCCTTGAGTGCGGGTCCCGCGCTATCAGCATGTCCGCGAGAACGCCCGATGACTGTACCGCATGACGGACCCATTCGGGTTGCCCCCTCATGAATGCGAGCGCGTAGAGCAGCTGTTTCCGGTTGTTTTTGACGCCGTCTATTAAGGTGTCACCACATTCGAACAGTGCGTCTTCGCTGAAGATGTCACGGTTCTTTATGAACATCATGACAACTTTAAGCTGCTGAGCGACCCTCAACACCTCAGGAACCATGGCGGGCTGCCGGGACATTTTGGACTTCTCGCTTTTACTGGTACTGGTGGCCGCGGCGCCGGTTCTTTTGGCGATAAAAAGTTCCGAAGGCACCACGTTCTCCTTCAGACCGGAACGGCTGGCGGCTTCCCGTTCGCATTCAGAGATATACTGAAATATCTCCTTGCTCATGGTGCTGGACACATCGGTGAACTGAATGCCGACCGCCGCACGTCCAAGGCTGCCGAACGGACGTATATGGCGAATCCGCCCTTTCGAGAAAAGGTATTCGCCATTGGGGAAGGTGATGGCCAGGTCCGGCACCGTCTGCCCCACATATAATGAGAGGCTGTCCTCGATCGACATATCGGCCAGACAGCCGCCCACGGAGAAGTTCCGGACCCTCGCCTCTATCGTCAGCTCGGCGTCGTAGGCGGAGATCGACACTCTGGCGTTCATGCCGAGTATGAACGGTATTCGCAATGCGCCGCGGCTTTCGGTCACGAACACGGACTCTGGAAGCTGGCACCGAATCAGGCATGTGTCGGCGTCCTTCTTGTGCACCTCCGCCGGAATCCGGTCAAAACTGTGCACCTCTTTTTCGTGACCCTCGGGAGTGATTCTTGCCTCGATGTCGAACGAAAAATGGCCATTCCGAAGGTAGTGCTTTAGGTCCTGTCCGGCGGAACCGACCTCCAGGAGAAGCAAGCCGGTCTTTGTGTCGAGCCCTGTTACCTCCGCCTTCAAGGAGTGGGCAAAGCGCTTGGAAAAAAGAGTTATGTCGTGCTCGTGACTTACCAGGCGCTGGATCACGGTCGCGGTATGGTTGCCATTGGAATGTGACATAACTGCGTACTCGTTTTTTATACGCCGGTGTTGGTTTTCGGGTGCTTGCAGCCACCGGTTATGCTGCCTTGGCGATTTTTGTGAACATAACGTGAAGGTAGCGCTGAAAAGCGCAGCCTGAACAGTGGTTCGTACGAAAAAAGTACGACCGTTCAGGGTGTCGTGGAGAGTCCGCCACCGTTATCCTGATTCTTGAAACAGGCCCAGCGGTGCAGTGTCACCACGTCGTCGGGCTTCTCGACGGCCGACCTGTCCGCCTCTATACTCCGCTCATCCGCAGGAGAGAGGGCCGCGGGCCCCGCCGAAGGCGCAACCTCCCATAAACGCTCAGGCACAGGTACTGCGGACACCATCCAACGCCGTCTGGAGAGAGGCTGCTCACGCAGTCCACCGAAGGGGCAAGCAGACCCGCTCTGTAAACTCTCAGGTAGCAGGACAGGGGGAGAGGCCAAGTAAACGCAGGAGTACTGTGTGCTGACCTCTGTCTATCTCATTGCCATCACCGCCGAAGCCATGTCCGGAGCCCTGGCCGCCGGACGCCGCAACATGGATCTGTTCGGGGTGGCCGTGATCGCCTTTCTCACCGCCCTGGGTGGCGGTACCGTTCGCGACATTCTGTTGGGCAACTTCCCGGTCACCTGGACCCAGCATCCCAGCTATATCTACATGACCCTCACCGGTGGCCTGGTCACCATTGCGATCGCCCGGTTCATGCGCCACTTGCGCCAGCTGTTTCTGGTTCTCGATGCCATCGGGCTGGTCGCTTTTACCATTATCGGCTGCAATGTCGCGCTGGAACTGGGTTATGAGCCCATCGTGGTGGTCATGTCGGGGATCACCACCGGCATCTTCGGCGGGATCATCAGGGACATTATGTGCGGCCGGGTGCCCCAGGTGCTGCGCCGGGAAATCTACGCCTGCGTCTCTCTGGTCGTGGCCTTGCTGTACCTGTTCCTGCTGCGCCAGGGCGTGGGCGAGGGCGTGACGCAACTGGCCGCGTTCAGCGTCGGCCTGCTGCTGCGCATGGTGGCCATCCGCTGGCGTGTCTCGCTGCCGGTGTTCCGTTATTCTCAGGCGCGCTGGGGTTAGGCTCTGGATGGGTGGTTCGGGAAATGGGGAGATGGTGGGCCCACCAGGACTTGAACCTGGAACCAACGGATTATGAGTCCGCTGCTCTAACCAGTTGAGCTATAGGCCCGAAATAGTTTTGATTGTTGTTGCAGCAGGCTACGCCTGCTTTCGCGGGCCGGGCCCGCTCGCACAAAGACCCTTTCGCGGGCCGGGCCCGCTCCTACAAGGGTGCCCGGACAGCGGGACTGTCCGGGCGGGTAGTTATATACCGAATTACATGTCCGCGTCGAGGAAGCTGCGGAGATGTTCGCTGCGCGAGGGGTGGCGGAGCTTGCGCAACGCCTTGGCCTCTATTTGACGGATCCGCTCCCGGGTGACGTCGAACTGCTTGCCCACTTCCTCGAGGGTGTGGTCGGTGTTCATGTCGATACCGAAGCGCATGCGCAGCACCTTGGCTTCGCGGGCGGTGAGGTTGGCCAGCACTTCCCGGGTGGCTTCTTCCAGGCCCAGGGAGGTGGCGGAATCCACCGGCGAGTCCACGTTGCCGTCTTCGATGAAGTCGCCCAGGCTGGAGTCCTCGTCGTCGCCGATCGGGGTCTCCATGGAGATCGGTTCCTTGGCGATCTTGAGCACCTTGCGGACCTTGTCTTCCGGCATTTCCAGGCGCACGCCCAGTTCTTCCGGGGTCGGTTCGCGGCCCATTTCCTGCAGCATCTGGCGTTGCACCCGGTTGATCTTGTTGATCGTCTCTATCATGTGCACCGGAATCCGGATGGTGCGGGCCTGGTCGGCGATGGAGCGGGTGATCGCCTGGCGAATCCACCAGGTGGCGTAGGTGGAGAACTTGTAGCCACGGCGGTATTCGAACTTGTCCACGGCTTTCATCAGGCCGATGTTGCCTTCCTGGATCAGGTCCAGGAACTGCAGGCCGCGGTTGGTGTATTTCTTGGCGATGGAGATCACCAGGCGCAGGTTGGCCTCGACCATTTCTTTCTTGGCGCGGCGTGCCTTGGCTTCGCCGATGGAGATGCGGCGGTTGATCTCCTTGATGTCGGCCACGGGCAGGCCGATGACCTCTTCCAGGGTCATGATCTTGCGCTGGTTGCGCTGGATGTCTTCTTTCACCAGGCGCAGCTTGTCGGCGTAGTCCTTGGACTTCTTGCTCTTGAGCGTCTGATCCACCCAGTCCATGTTGGTTTCGTTGCCGGGGAAGATCTTGATGAAGTCACGGCGCGGCACGCCGGCGCGGCGGATCGCCAGCGCCATGATGTGGCGCTCGAAGCGGCGCACGGTGTCCAGGTGGGTGCGGGCGCCGACCAGCAGCTGGTCGTAGATGCGCGGCACCAGTTTGAACAGGGTGAAGTGCGCGGCCAGGGCTTCCTGGGCCTTGGCGGTGCTGGCGTGGTCGCGGCCGTTGCGCTTGAACGAACGCTGCGCCTTCTCGTAGAGCTTCTTGAGCTCGGCGAAACGCTCCGCCGCCAGGACCGGGTCCAGGCCGCCTTCGTCCTCTTCTTCCTCGTCAGCGTCGGCGCCGGCGGTGTTCTTGTCGGCGTCGTCCTCTTCGTCGTCGTCCTTCTGCTTGGCTTTCTCTTTTTCCTTCTCGCGCTCTTTTTCCTTCGCCGCCTTTTCCGCTTCCTCGCGCTTCTTCTGGCTGAAGCGCGGCTCTTTGTTGGCGTTGGTGGCGGCGGCGCCGTCGTCGTTGGGGTCCAGGTAGCCGGCGATCACGTCGGTGAGCTTGCGCTCTTCGTCGGTGATGCGCTGGTACTCGTCGAGGACCATTTCCACGGCGCCGGGCCAGAAGGCGAGGGCGTGCATGACTTCACGGGTGCCTTCCTCGATGCGCTTGGCGATCTCGATTTCGCCTTCCCGGGTGAGCAGCTCCACGGTGCCCATTTCGCGCATGTACATGCGCACCGGGTCGGTGGTGCGGCCCGGTTCGTTCTCCACGGAGGCGAGCACGGCGGCGGCTTCTTCGGCGGCCATCTCGTCGGTGCTTTCCGCGCTCTCATCCATCATGATCTGATCGGCGTCGGTGGCTTTCTCCACCACGCTGATGCCCATGTCGTTGATCATCTGGATGATGTCTTCCACCTGATCCGTGTCGGTGATGGACTCGGGCAGGTGGTCGTTCACCTCGGCATAGGTCAGGTAGCCCTGTTCCTTGCCCAGCGCGATCAACTGCTTCAGCTGTGATTGCTGCTGTTTCTGAGTCGTCATGCGAAAAAGCCCGTGCAGATTGGAAGAGTGTCGAGGAAAACGAGATGTCGTTGGGAAACGGCGTATTATACTGGGATATGGGGTCCGGGGCCAGTTTGTACAAGGGGTGGCGCCAGAGCCCGGCACGGGCGGCGTCAGTCGCTGATGGGCGCCTGGCGGGCCCGGTTGCGGGCCTCGGCGAGCGCCTTGATCAGCTCTGAAAGCCGCGCCCCGTCCGGTGTCGGGCGGCGCTGCTCCAGTTCCAGGGCCTGCTCCAGCGCCAGGGCGTTGAGGTGCTCCAGGGCGTCGTGCCAGTAGCGCCGCGCCGTGGCCGCGTCCATGGGCGGTTTGAGCGCCTCGCGCAGCAGTACCGACAGGGATTCGCCCTGTTCCAGCGCCATCACCGCGCCCAGCAGGGCGGGCGGCGAGCTGGCCTGGTCGCGGGCGGTGCCGGCCACCTGGATCAGCAGGTCCAGCTGGGGGATATCCAGCTCTTCCAGGCCCTCCGGCAGGGGGCGCTCCTCCAGCACTTCCGGGTGCGACAGCAGCACCAGCACCAGCCGTTCCACCAGCCCCAGGCCGCCGGCGCTGCCTCGTTGCCGTTGCGGGCGCTTGGGCCTTGCCCGGGCGGCGCGGGCCACGGCGGCGGCGTCCCAGTCCGGGGGTGGTTCGCCGCCGGGGTCGCCTGCCGGATCGCCTGCCGGCTCGTAACCATCGCCATAGCCGTAGTCGTCCGCTGGCGGCGGGGCGCTCGGCTCCGCGGGCGCCGCCGGGCGGCCCCGTTGGGCGGGCAGGCTCTGGCGCAGCTTTTCCAGGGAGCTTTGCTCCAGGCGGGTAAGGCGCGCCAGCTCTTCTTCCAGCAGGGCGCGGTAGACCGGCCCGGCCGGCTTGTCCAGGTAGGGCAGCGCCAGCCGCGCCAGCCGCGCCCGGCCGTCCACGGTGGCCAGGTCCAGCCCCTCGGAGAGGTGCCGGAACAGGTAGGTGGACAGGGCGTCGGCCTTGTCAGTGAGCGCTAACAACGCCTCCGGGCCCTGGGTGCGTACCAGGGTGTCCGGGTCTTCCCCTTCGTCCAGGAACAGGAAGCGGGCCTGCTTGCCGTCGTCCAGCACCGGCAGAATCGATTCCAGCGCCCGCCAGGCGGCGCGCCGGCCGGCTTCGTCGCCATCGAAACAGAACACCACCTCGTTGACCTGGCGGAACAGCAGCTGGCCGTGGTCCTCGCTGGTGGCGGTGCCCAGGGTGGCCACCGCGTTGGGCACCCCGTGCTGGGCCAGGGCGATCACGTCCATGTAGCCCTCCACCACGTAGAGGCGGTCGCTGCGGTCGCGGCTTTGCCGCCATTCCCACAGGCCGTAGAGCTCGCGGCCCTTGTGGAAGACCGGGGTTTCCGGGCTGTTCAGATACTTGGGCTTGCCGTCGCCCAGCACCCGGCCGCCGAAGCCGATGGTGCGGCCCCGGTGGTCGCGGATCGGGAACTGGATACGGTCGCGGAACTTGTCGTAGGTGCGGCCGTTGTCTTCGCGGCGCACCAGCAGGCCGGCGGTGACCGCCTGTTCCAGGCCTTCCTTGTCCAGGGACAGGCCGTTGATCAGGTTGTCGAACCCCGGCGGCGCGAAGCCCAGGCCGTAGCGGGCGGCGATCTCCCCGGTGAGGCCGCGGCCCTTCAGGTAATTCACTGCTTTCTGCTTTTCCGGGGCGCTTTTCAGCTGCTGCCGGTAGAAGCGTTCGGCGCGGGCGAGCAGGTCGTAAAGGGTCTGCAGACGGTCCCGCTTGGCCTTGTCCTTGCGCGCGTCGTGGCCTTCCTCGCGGGGCACTTCCAGGCCGGCGCGGATCGCCAGCTGCTCCACCGCCTCGGGGAAGTTGAGGTGGTCGTATTCCATCAAAAAGCCCACCGCGTTGCCGGAGGCGCCGCAGCCGAAGCAGTAGTAGAACTGCTTGTCCGGGGCGACCGTGAACGACGGGGTCTTTTCTTGGTGGAACGGGCAGCAGGCGGCGTAGTTGCGGCCGGTCTTCTTGAGCGGCACACGGCTGTCTATCAGCGCCACGATATCGCTGCGCGCGAGAAGATCCTGAATGAAGTGTTCGGGAATGCGACCGGCCATGGGGGGATATTCCTCGCGGCGGGGCCGCGAATCAAGATCGGGCGGACGGCCCGATCAGGCCGTCAGGCGTTTCTTCACCTTGCCGCTGGCGGCGCCGATGTCGGCACGGCCCTGCAGCTGCGGCTTGAGCACGCCCATGACCTTGCCCATGTCCTGCATGCCGGCGGCGCCGGTCTGTGCGATGGCGTCATCGATCAGGGCGTCGACCTCCGCCTCGCTGAGCGGCGCGGGCAGGAAGGTCTGCAGCACCTGGATTTCCGCCTCCTCGATGTCGGCGAGGTCGTCCCGGCCGGCGTCGCGGTACTGGGTGGCGGAATCCTTGCGCTGTTTGATCAGCTTGTCGAGCACCGCCAGGCTGCGCTCATCATCCAGCTCGATGCGTTCATCCACTTCGATCTGCTTGATGGCGGACAGGGCCATACGCACAACGCCCAGGCGCGCCTTGTCCTTGGCGCGCATGGCGTCTTTCATGGCCGTGGTGAGCTGTTCTTTAAGAGCGCTCATGGCGATTCCTGACTGTGCGGCCCGTGTTAGCGGGCGGTCTCTACGGCCGGAACGGCTTAGTAGAGACGCTTACGGGCGAGTTGCTCGCGCTGGAGCTTCTTCAGGTGACGCTTTACAGCGGCGGCACGCTTGCGCTTACGCTCCTGGGTGGGCTTCTCGTAGTTCTCGCGACGACGGACTTCGGAGAGCACACCGGCTTTCTCGCAGGAACGCTTGAAACGACGCAGGGCCACGTCGAAGGGTTCGCCTTCTTTCACTTTCACCTGAGGCATGAAGTATCACCTACCTTGAAATTGGATTAATGAGTGCGCTGAGGGGCTCAGGTGGAGGGCCCGGACAGCAGGGCGCGAATTCTACCTGAGCTCGGAGGAAATGCAAAGAGGCGGGCTTGGCGGTATCATGCGCCTCCTTATTCAGGGAGTCTCCATGCGCGTATTGGGCATCGAATCCAGCTGTGACGAGACCGGCGTGGCCATCTTCGACACCGAACAGGGCCTGCTCGGCCAGGCGCTGTACAGCCAGATCGACATGCATGCCGCCTACGGCGGCGTGGTGCCGGAGCTGGCCAGCCGCGACCATGTGCGCCGGCTGCTGCCGCTGGTGCGCCAGGTAATGAGCGAGGCCGGCACCACCCCCGAGCAGCTCGACGGCGTGGCGTTCACCGCCGGCCCGGGTCTGGCCGGGGCGCTGCTGGTGGGCGCCGGCGTCGGCCGCAGCCTGGCCTACGGCTGGGGCCTGCCGGCGGTGCCGGTGCACCATATGGAAGGGCATCTGCTGGCGCCGATGCTGGAAGAGGATGGCCCGGATTTCCCGTTCGTGGCGCTGCTGGTCAGCGGCGGCCACTCGCTGCTGCTGGAGGCGCGCGCCCTGGGCGACTACGCGCCGTTGGGCGAGTCCGTGGACGACGCCGCCGGCGAAGCCTTCGACAAGGTGGCCAAGATGATGGGCCTGGGTTACCCCGGCGGCCCGCGCCTGGCGAAGCTGGCCGAGAGCGGCACCGTCGGGCGGTTCCGCTTTCCCCGGCCGATGACCGACCGGCCCGGCCTGGACATGAGCTTTTCCGGGCTCAAGACCTTCACCCTGAACACCATCAACGACCTGGGCGGCGTCGCCGCGCTGAGCGAACAGGACCGTTGCGATATCGCCCTGGCGTTCCAGGAAGCGGCGGTGGACACCCTGGTGATCAAGTGCCGCCGCGCCATGGAGCAGACCGGCGCCCGGCGGCTGGTGGTGGCCGGCGGCGTCAGCGCCAACGTGATGCTGCGTGAGCGGCTGGACGCGGCCATGGCCAAGAAGGGCGTGCGGGTGTTCTATCCGGGGCTGGCCTACTGTACCGACAACGGCGCCATGATTGCCTACGCCGGCGCGCTGCGCCTCGCCGGCGGTGAGCGCTGCGGCCTGCCGATCGCGGTGCGGCCGCGCTGGCCGCTGGCGGAGCTGGCCCCGCTATCGCAAGACGCCTCCTGACCGGATCTCAGCGCTTGCCCCGGAATCCCAGCTCTTCGCCGCTGAGCAGCTTGGCCAGGTTGGCCCGGTGGCGGATCACCATGATCAGGGTGAGGGCCGCCATCGGCCAGAACGCGGTGGGCAGCCAGAACCACAGGCTGATCGGCGCGGCGATGAACGCCAGCAGCGACGCCACCGAGGAAATCCGCGTGGCGCCGAACACCGCCAGCCAGACCGCCCCCGCCACCAGGCCGCTGGGCCAGTGCAGCGGAAACAGCAAACCGAAGGCGGTGGCCACGCCCTTGCCGCCCCGGAACTGGAAAAACACCGGAAACAGGTGGCCGAGGAAGGCGCAGAAGCCCACCAGCGCCGCCGCCGTGGCGGACAGCCCCAGGCCGTAAGCCACCAGCACCGGCACGGTGCCCTTGAGCACGTCGCCCAGCAGGGTCAGGGCGGCGGCGGGTTTGCCGCCGATGCGCAGCACATTGGTGGCGCCGGGGTTGCTGGACCCCTGGGTGCGCGGGTCCGGATAGCCGAACAGCCGGCACACCAGAATGGCGCTGGAGATCGAACCCAGCAGGTAAGCGGCCGCGCACAAAGGCAGCAACCAGCCCCAGCTTTCCTGTAATGCTATGGTGTCCACCGGCTATAATCCTGTTTTTTTAAAGTCTCGAAACCCCGGGCATTATCAAGGACCAACATGGATATCGTCTATATCAGTGATCTGAAGGTGGACACGGTAATCGGCATTTTCGATTGGGAGCGCCGCATCCGCCAGACCGTAAGCCTGGACCTGGAAATGGCCACCGACATACGCAAGGCCGCCGCCAGCGATCACATTGATGACGCTCTGGACTACAAGAGCATCGGCAAGCGGGTGATTCAGTTCATCGAAGACAGCGACTTCCAGTTGGTGGAAACCCTGGCCGAACGGGTCGCCGACGTGGTCCGCGAGGAGTTCGGGGTGGCCTGGCTGAAGCTGCGCCTGAGCAAGCCCGGCGCCCTGCGCGGGTCGCGGGATGTGGGCGTTATCATCGAGCGAGGGGAGCGCACCTGATGACCACGGTATTTCTCAGCCTCGGCTCCAACATCGACCGGCAGCACAACATCGGTTCGGGGCTGGACGACCTGGCCGCCGCCTTCGGCGAGCTGCGTCTGAGCCCGGTCTATGAAAGCGAGGCGGTGGGCTTCAAGGGCAGCCCGTTCTTCAATCTGGTGGTGGCGCTGGAAACCGACCTGCCGGTGGCGGAACTGGCGGACCGGCTGCGTGACATCGAGCGCGCCCACGGCCGGGTGCGTGGCGAGAAGAAATTCGCCAGCCGTACCCTGGATATCGACATCCTCACCTACGGGGATCTCACCGGCGAGTTCGACGGCGTCAGCCTGCCCCGCGATGAGATCCTCAAACACGCCTTCGTGCTGCGGCCGCTGGCCGATCTGGCGCCGGACGCGTGCCACCCGAGCCTCAATAAAACCTACGCCGAGCTGCTCGAGGAATACCCGTTCCCCGAGCAGCGTCTCAGCGTGGTGCGGTTCGACTGGCCGTAACCGGCGGCCAGCTCAGCGTCGGTCAAGCGGATCCTGGGACTCGAGCCAGTCGGTGAACTGTTCGCAGTCGTAATCCGTGCTTTGGCCGTTGACCGTGGCGGTCACCGCGTCGTTGGATTGAAAGGACAGCGCCAGCGATGACCCTTCCGCCCCGGCGATGGACAGGTTGCCGGCGCGCGGGCAGTCCGGGCCGTCTTCTTGCACCAGCAGCGTGTCGGTGACCACCGATACGCTGCCGTCCAGCAGCTCGCTGAAGGTGATGTCGCCGTTCACGGCCAGGCTGTCCGCGTCTTTGCCCTGGGGCTCGGAAACGATCCCGAAGTCACCGTAGGTCAGCGTTATCGACAGGCTCTGAGGGTCGCCGGTCCCCTCGTCCACCTCGCTGTCGACGGCGATGGTGGCATTGATGTCGGTGTAGTTGCCGTCCAGGGCGCCGGACGAGGGCGCGCCGTGGAAAGCGCCGTTCAGCCGCGTGGTTTGCCGTAGCGTTTCGGTGCCGGTATCGATGGTCTCCTCGAAGGTGGCGTCGCTGCTGAGCGTGAAGATTTCATCACTGCTCCCTTCGTACTCCAGCCTGATTTCACCGTCCACCAGCAAATCGAAACCGGACAACGAATCCGTTTCGCAATCACTGAAGGTCGCGCGGATGGGCCGGTCGTCGGCGTCGAGTTCCAGGTCGGCGGTTCCGGCATCGCAGCCCGCATGGGCGCCGTCAACGGCGGCTAAAACACAGCGGCATCAGGGTAAGCTCGAAGACGTCCGGCTGGGACAGTGCCAGCTGGCTGACCAGCGCCGCGTTGTCCTCATCGATCACCAGGGTATTGCCGGAAACCGGCGGGGGCGGGTCATTGGCATCGCCGCCGCAGGCGCTCAGGAGAGTCAGGGTCAGGGTGGCGGGCACAATAAGCCCTCGCCGCGCCGGGGCGCGGAAAAAAGTGGATCGCATATTCCCCCCAAAAATCGGGTAATGGTTAAAAAAGCGGGGTGATCTTCGCCACCCCTGGCGCTGTTTTACCGAATTGAGGGCGGTTTTCCAAATCAGCGGACCGATCCGTGGTGAAACGGACGCGTGGCTCAGCCGCCGGGGAAGGAGAGCGAGCGGCCGCCGTCCACCGCCAGAATCTGGCCGGTGATGTAGGGCGCTTCCAGGGCCAGCCAGGCCACGGTGGCGGCGATGTCGTCGGGATCGCCGGCGCGGCCCAGGGCGGTGGCGTCGAGGATGTCCTGCTGGTTTTCCTGGCCCTGCTCGGGCCACAGGATGGCGCCCGGCGACACGCCGTTAACGCGCACCGCCGGCCCCAATTCGCGGGCCAGGCTCTTGGTCATCATCGCCAGCCCGGCTTTCGCCATGCAGTAGAGCGGGTGTCCGGCGAGCGGCTTCTCCGCGTAGACGTCGACGATGTTAACGATCGCCCCGCCGGCCGCCTCCAGGTCACCGGCCAGTTGCTGGCTTAGCAGGAAGGGGGCGCGCAGGTTGCTGTGCATCAGCGTGTCCCAGTCGTCGTCGGACGCCTGGCCGAGCGGCGTGGGGTAGAAGCTGGAGGCGTTGTTGATCAGTACGTCGAGACCGCCGAAGGCGTCCCGGGCGCGCACCGCCAGATCGCGCACCGCCACCGGGTCGCGCAGGTCGGCGGCCAGGCACGCGGCGCTGGCCGGCCGCTCGCGGTTGAAAGCGTCCACCAGCTGGCGGGCCTCCTGTTCGCTCCGGTGGTAGTGAATCACCACCCGGCAGCCTTTCCGGTGCAGGGTTTCCGCGATGCGGGCGCCGATGCGCCGGGCGCTGCCTGTGATCAGAGCGATGGGGGCTGCCATTTTTCCAGGAACTCCTTTTTGTATTCCTTGATGCGTTTAATGCGTTTGTCGTCCAGCGCGCGGCCCAGGGCCGGACCGGTGAGGCCCGCTTCCCGCAGGCCGGCCACGTCCACGTCGCGCACCGCTTCACTGAGGCCCAGCAAAAACGCGCCCTGAACGTAGGGCGTTTTGTAGTCCGCCGAGCACACCCGGGCGTCCGCCTCGCAGGCGTCGACCAGAAACTTCAGCCGCCGGGGGCGGCGCAGCACGTCCAGGTTGTGCAGCAGCTCCCAGACCTCCGGCGGGCGCAGTTTCAGTACCCGCTGCACCCGCGATTGCCAGCGCGCCATGGTCATGGCGGCGTCGGTCATTTCCTTGGGCACGCGCAGCCGCTGCGACATGGTCTTGGCCACGTGCATGCCGCGTCGTTCATGGCCGCGATGTTCCGGCCAGCCGTCCGGCGGCGTCTCCGCTTTGCCAAAATCGTGGCAGAGCAGGGCGTAGCGTGACGTCAACGGCAGTTTCAGACGCGCCGCCTGGGCCAGACAGCGCCACTGATGGCTGAGCACATCCAGGGCCGGCTGGTGGTCCGGCGATTGCGGAATGCCGTCCAGGTTGGCCACCTCGGGAAACAGTTCGGCGAGCGCGCCGCATTCGTGCAGCACCTGAAAAAAGACCTGAGGGGAGCGTTCCATCAGGGCGCGGCTGGTCTCTTTCCAGACCCGCTCGGCGGCCAGGTGCGTCATCTCGCCGCTCATCACGATGTCGCCCATCAGTTCCAGGGTGGTGTCCGCCACCCGGAAACCCATCCAGTGGTAGCGGGCGGCGAAGCGCGCCACGCGCAGCACGCGCAGCGGATCCTCGGCGAAGGCCGGCGACACATGGCGCAGAATACGCGCCTTTAAATCCCGCTTGCCGTTAAAAGGATCGATGATCTCGCCGCCCGGGGTTCTGGCCATGGCGTTGATGGTGAGGTCGCGCCGGATCAGATCGTCTTCCAGCGTTACATCGGTGTCGGTATGGAACACAAAGCCGCCGTAACCGTGGCCGCTTTTGCGCTCGGTGCGGGCGAGGGCATACTCCTCGCGGGTGTCCGGGTGCAAAAACACGGGGAAATCGTTGCCCACCGGTTTGAAACCCTGGTCCACCAGTTGTTGCGGCGTGGCGCCGACCACTACCCAGTCTCTTTCCTTGACCGGCAGCCCGAGCAGTTGATCGCGCACGGCACCGCCTACCAGATAAATGTCCATGTTGTTGTTACCAACCCTTTAACGCAAAATAGTGACACCGAGGCCGCGGCGCTGTTAAGCCCGCGGTTTTTTTGTTTTTGGAACCTTGATCCGTGTCGGCGGGCTCCTTAGTGAACGCATTTTCACTGCCGCGTCCCCGAGGTACAAGTTTTACGAGCGGATAAACACCATGAATACCCTGGTCGCCTATTTGATCGTGATCGCCGTTTGGGCGACCACGCCACTGGGCATCAAATGGAGTGGCGAGGCGCTGCCGGCGTTCGCCGCCGCCGGTTCGCGGATGGCCATCGCCGCCGCGCTGGGGTTGCTGTGGCTGGCGGCGCGGCGTCAGGGGCTGCCCCTGCACCGCCGCGCGCTGTCCAGCTACGCGGCGGCACTGCCGGGGATTTTCGGCGCCATGGGTTGCAGCTACATGGCGGCGCGGGACCTGCCGTCGGGCCTGATCTCGGTGGTGTTCGGGCTGGCGCCGTTGATCTCCGGGGTGATGATGCAGTGGCTGCCCGGCGGCACCCGGCTCAACGGTTGGCACTGGCTGGCCTGCCTGCTGGGGCTGGCCGGCCTGGCGCTGGTATTCGGCGACAGCTTCGCGCTGCTGTTCCAGGACGGCGCCGCGCTGGTCGGCGACGAGGCGCGGCGCGGGCGCGGGCTGCTGTGGATTCTCAGCGCGGTGACCCTGTTCGCCGCCTCCGGCATCGTGGTGCAGCGGGTCGGCGCCGGGCTGGCGCCGATGCAGCAGACCGTGGGCGGTTTGCTGTTTTCCCTGCCGCTGTACGCCCTGGCCATGTGGCTGAGCGGCCAGGGGTTCGACTACAGCGGCGACCAGCGCGGCCTGGGCGCGATCGTCTACCTGGCGGTGTTCGGTTCGCTGCTGGGCTTCTACTGCTACTTCCAGGTGCTGGCGCGGCTGCCCGCCGCCACGGTGGCGCTGGTCACCCTGATCACACCGGTGCTGGCGCTGATGTTGGGCGCGGCGCTCAACGATGAACTGCTGGGCGTTCGGGTGCTGGCAGGCGCCGCCGTGATCGTGGCGGCCCTGGGCCTGTACCTGCTCGGCGACCGGCGGGTGCGGCGCGGTGTCGTTTCCACCGCCGCCGGCGACGGATAAGATCATTGCGCCCGCGGCGGCCTCTGAGTAGGGTCACTGGGTCACGACGGGAGAGTGAATCAATGAAAACACGTCTTACAGAATTGCTGGGTACCCGCTACCCGATCATCCAGGGCGGCATGCAGAATGTCGGCTACGCGGAACTGGCGGCGGCGGTGTCCAACGCCGGCGCGCTGGGCATCATCACCGGGCTGACCCAGCCCACGCCGGAAGATCTCGCCAAGGAGATCGCCCGCTGCAAGGAAATGACCGACCAGCCGTTCGGCGTCAACCTGACGCTGCTGCCGACCATCAAGCCGGTGCCGTACGAAGAGTACGCCCAGGTGATCGTCGACGCCGGTGTCAAGATCGTGGAAACCGCCGGGCGCAGCCCGGAACCCTTCATGCCGCTGTTCAATGAGCACGGCATCAAGGTGATCCACAAGTGCACCTCGGTGCGCCACTCCCTGAAGGCCCAGAGCCTGGGCTGCGCGGCGGTGTCCGTGGACGGCTTCGAGTGCGCCGGCCACCCCGGCGAGGACGACGTCACCAACCTGGTGCTGCTGCCCGCCGCCGCCAAGGTGCTGGACATTCCCATGGTCGCCTCCGGCGGCATCGGCACCGGCGCGCAGATGGCCGCCTGCCTGGCGCTGGGTGCCGACGGCATCAACATGGGCACGCGCTTCATGGCCACCAAGGAAGCGCCCATCCACGAGAACATCAAACGCGCCATCGTCGAAGGCAGCGAGCGCGACACCGCCCTGGTCTACCGGCCGCTGCGCAACACCGCCCGGGTCTACAAGAACAAGGTCGCCGAGCGGGTCAACGAGATCGAGCGCGAGCAGGGCAAGGACATGAAGTTCGAGCTGATCAGCGACATGGTCGCCGGCGCCAAGGGCAAGGTGGCCCTCACCGAGGGCGACGTGGACTACGGCATCTGGACCAGCGGCATGGTGCAGGGGCTGATCGACGCCATCCCGTCCTGCGAGGACCTGGTGCAGGAAATCATCCGCGAGTGCGAGAGCACCATCCGCGATCGGTTGTCGGTGTTCGCCGCCTCCTGATTGTGGGAGCGGGCCTGGCCCGCTCCCTGGACCTGGTTACGGAGTGCCGGATTCGATGGGCGTGAACGTCACCAGGTGGTCCATTTCCAGTTCGATACCGATGCGCCCCCCGACCGGGTGGGCGTGGTGGCTGGGTGCCATGCACGGCACCCGCACGCCGCCGTCCAACTCCAGCGTGTAAAGCATGTGGGCGCCGCGGAAGGCGCGGTCCACCACCCGGGCGGTGCGTGGGCTGTCGTCGTTATGGAGGATGTCGTCCGGGCGGATCATCACGTCCACCCGGTCGCCGGGGGCGGCGCCGTCGGGCAGGTTGCCGGCGAACACGCCCAGGCAGGTTTCCACCCGGCCTTCGGTGGTCACGGTGCCGGGGATGAAGCTGCTGCGGCCGATGAAATCGGCCACGAAGCGGGTGCGCGGCCGGTGGTAGATGCGGTAGGGCGTATCCCACTGCGCCAGCCGGCCGGCGTGCATCACGCCGACCCGGTCGGCGATGGCGAAGGCTTCGTTCTGGTCGTGGGTGACGAACAGGGCGGTGATGCCTTCTTTCAGCAGGATGGCGCGCACGTCGCGGCTGATCTGCTCGCGCAGTTCCGCGTCCAGCGCCGAGAAGGGTTCGTCCAGCAGCAGCAGGCGCGGCTTGGGCGCCAGCGCCCGGGCCAGGGCCACGCGCTGTTGCTGGCCGCCGGAGAGCTGGTGGGGGTAGCGGCCGCCCATGCCGGGCAGGCCCACCAGGTTGAGCAGCTCCTCGACCCGCGCGCGGCGCTGGTCCGGCGTCCAGCGGTTCAGGCCGAAGCCGATGTTGGCGGCCACGTCCAGGTGCGGGAACAGGGCGATGTCCTGGAACACCATGCCCACCCGGCGCTGCTCGGCGGGCACCAGCAGCCGGTCGCCGGTGACGGCGTCGCCGTGCAGGGCGATGCGGCCGCGGTCCGGGGCCAGGAAGCCGGCCACCAGGCGCAGCAGGGTGGTCTTGCCGCAGCCGGAGGGGCCGATCAGGCAGCCGATCAGGCCCTCGTCCAGGGAGAGGGAGACGTCTTCCAGCACCGGCTGGCCGTCGAACCGCACGTTCAGGTCGTCAATGGTCAGCATGGGGGCTCTCTTGATGGGGGTTCCGTATCGAGCGGGTCAGCAGTATCACCGGCGCCACGCCGGCGAGCAAAATGGTGAGCGCCGGCAGCGCCGCGTCCGCCAGCCGCTCGTCGGACGCCAGCTCGAAGGCGCGCACCGCCAGGGTGTTGGTGTTGAAGGGCCGCAGCACCAGCGCGGCGGGCAACTCCTTGAGGGTGTCCACGAACACCAGCAGGGCGCTGGTGGCCAGCGGCACCCGCAACAGCGGCAGATGCACCCGCCGCAGCATCGGCAGCGACGCCGTGCCCAGCGAGCGGGCGGCGTTGTCCAGGTTGGGGGACAGGTTCTGCAGGCCGGCGTCCAGGCCCTGGATGGGAATGGTCAGGAAGCGCACCGTGCAGGCGAACACCACCGCGAACAGGGTGCCGGAGAACAGCAGACCGGGCTCCGGCAGGCCCACGGACGCCAGCAGATTGTTGAGGCCGCGGTCCAGGCTGGCGAGCACCAGCACCACGCCCACCGCCAGCACGGTGCCCGGCACCGCGTAGCCGAAGCCGGCGAGCCCGGCGGCCAGGCGGCGGGGCCGGTCGCCGCGCAGCCGCCGCGCCCAGATCAGCAGCAGGCCCAGGCCGGTGGCGGCCAGGGCGGTGCACAGGGCGATCAGCAGGCTGGTGCCGAGCAGGCCCAGGAAGCCCGGCTCCGCCAGATCCCGCCAGCGCGGCAGGCTCCACACCAGCAGTTGCAGGGCGGGTAGAATGAACCCGAGCAGCACCGGCAGCCACAGCGCCGCCGCCAGCAACAGGCCCGGGCCCCGACCCAGCGGCAGCGGCGCCGCCGCCCGCGCCGAGGCGACGCTGATGCGCCGTTCCTTGCGGGCGCGCCGCTCCAGGGTGAGCAGCACCACCATGGCGAGCAGCAGTACGCCGGCCAGTTGCGCCGCCGCCATGGCGTCGCCCAGCCCGAACCAGGTGCGGTAGATGCCGGTGCTCAGGGTGGGGACGCCGAAGTAGGCCACGGTGCCGTAGTCCGCCAGGGTCTCCATCAGCACCAGCGCCAGCCCGGCGATGATCGCCGGGCGCGCCAGCGGCAGGGCCACCCGGAAGAACCGCCGCCAGGGCCCGGCACCGAGGGTGCGCGCCACTTCCAGCGCCACCGCGGACTGGCTGACGAAGGCGGCGCGGGTCATCAGATACACATAGGGATAGAGCACCAGCGTCAGCATCAGGCCGGCGCCGGCCGGGCTGCGGATGTCCGGCAGGGGCAGCGGCAACGCCTGCTGCAGCGCGCCCTCGCTGGCCAGCATGCCGGTCCAGGTGTAGGCGATCAGGTAGGCCGGGCAGGCCAGCGGCAGAAGCAGGGCCCACTCCAGCACCCGGCGCCCGGGGAAGCGGAAGCGGGACACCGCCCAGGCGGCGGCGACGCCGATCAGCAGGGTGCCGGTGCCGGTGAACAGGGCCAGGAACAACGAGTGACGCAGGTACGAGGGCAGTACCGTGCTGCTCAGGTGGCCCCAATTGGGCGAGGCGCCGGCCAGCCAGCTGCCGGCCACCACCAGTACCGGTGTGGCCAGCGCCAGGGCCAGCAGCAGAAGACACAGGGAGCGCAGGGCGGGCGACGAAAACATGGCCGGATTATACCGATCCGCCGCCGCCTTGCCCGTCTTGAACGATTATTTCCAGCCGGCGCGGTCCATCAGTTTCACCGCGTCGGCGTTCAGCTCGCCGAGCTTGATCAGCGGCAGGTCGTCCTGCTTGAACTCACCCCACTCTTGCAGCAAATCGCTGACCGGCACGTCGGCGCGCACCGGGTACTCGTAGTTGGTCTCGGCGTACCACTGCTGGGATTCGTCGTTGACCAGGAACTCGATCAGCTGCCGGGCGTTGTCCGGGTTGGGGGCGTTGGTGGCCACGCCGGCGCCGGAAATATTGATGTGGGCGCCGCGGCCGTCCTGGTTGGGCCAGAACACCGCCACCTGCTCGGCGATCTCGCGGGCGTCGGCGTTGTCGCCGCCCTGCATCATGCCCAGGTAGTAGGTGTTGACCACGGCGATGTCGCACTCGCCGGCGGCCAGGGCCTTGATCTGGTCGCGGTCGCCGCCCACCGGATCACGGGCCATGTTGGACACCAGGCCCTCGGCCCATTGCTCGGTGTCCGCTTCGCCGTTGTGGGCGATCAGGCTGGCGGTGAGGGACTGGTTGTAGATGTTGTCCGAGGAGCGGATGCAGATGCGGTCATCCCACTTTTCGTCGGCCAGGGCTTCGTAGGTGGACAGCTCGGACGGGTCCACCCGGTCCGGGGCGTAGACCACCACCCGGGCGCGCACGGACAGGCCGTACCAGTGACCTTCCGGGTCGCGCAGGGCCTCGGGCACCTGCTCGGCGAGGGTGTCGCTTTCCGTGGTGGCCAGCTGGCCTTCCTGCTGGGCGCGGTACAGACGACCGGCGTCGGTGGTGATCAGCACGTCGGCGGGGCTGTGCTCGCCTTCGGCCTTCATGCGCTCCACCAGGGCGTCGGCGCTACCGGTGATCAGGTTCACGGTGATGCCGGTTTCCGAGGTGAAGCGGTCCAGCAGGGGCTTGATCAGTGCTTCCTTGCGGGCGGAATAGACGTTCACTTCTTCGCTCTGCGAGCTGCATCCGGTTACCACCAGGGCGGCCATTAACGAGAAGAGGACACTGAGTCGACGCATGAAGGGTTTCTCCGGCGAATGAACGAATAAGGTTGCGCCGGATATAAACATTAATGAGAACGTTTATCAATCAAGGCGGTGTGAAGGAATCGACAGCCGCTCCACCACGCTGCCGTTGTCGACGCTCTCCAGGTGCACGTCGAAGCCCCACAGGCGGTGCAGATGGCGCAGCACCTCCTGGGCGGTGTCCGCCTCCAGCGGGCGGTGGTGCTGGCGCAGGTGCTGCAGGGTGAGGGAGCGGTCGCCGCGCACGTCCGCCGAGTACACCTGGATGTTGGGTTCCTGGATGCTCAGGTTGTACTGCTCGGAGAGCCGGTTGCGGATCGCCTGGTAGCCGGGCTCGTTGTGGATGGCGTTGATCTCGATGTAGTCGCGCTCGGAATCGTCCATCAGGCTGAACAGTTTGAATTCGCGGATCAGCCGTGGCGACAGAAACTGCTGGATAAAGCTTTCGTCCTTGAAGCTTTCCATGGCGAACTTGAGCGTCGCCAGCCAGTCGCTGCCGGCGATGTCCGGAAACCACTGGCGGTCTTCGTCGGTGGGCGCCTCGCAGATGCGGCGGATGTCCTGGAACATGGCGAACCCCAGAGCGTAGGGGTTGATGCCGGAATAGTAGGGCGAATCGAACGGCGGCTGGTAAATCACCTGGCTGTGGTTCTGCAGAAATTCCAGCATAAAGCCGTCGTCCACGCGGCCCTGGTCGTAGAGCTCGTTGAGCAGCGTGTAGTGCCAGAAGGTGGCCCAGCCTTCGTTCATCACCTGGGTTTGTCGCTGGGGGTAGAAGTACTGCGCCATCTTGCGCACGATGCGGATCACCTCCCGTTGCCAGGGCTCCAGCAGCGGGGCGTTCTTCTCCAGGAAGTAGAGCAGGTTTTCCTGGGGCTCGGAGGGGAAGCGCCGGCTGGGCTCGCGGCGCTGCACCATCGGCTGCATGTCGGGAAAGGTTTTCCACAGTTCCGAGACCTGACGTTGCAGGGCCTCTTCCCGGTCGCGCTGGCGGCGCTTTTCCTCATGGGCGGAGATCGGCGTGGGCCTTTTGTAGCGGTCGACGCCGTAGTTCATCAGCGCGTGGCAGGAATCCAGGGTTTCCTCCACCGCGGTGACACCGTGGCGCTGCTCGCACTCGGCCAGGTAGTGGCGCGCGAACACCAGGTAATCAATGATCGCCGAGGCGTCGGTCCAGGTCTTGAACAGGTAGTTGCCCTTGAAGAAGGAGTTGTGGCCGTAACCGGCGTGGGCGATCACCAGCGCCTGCATGGTGATGGTGTTCTCTTCCATCAGGTAGGCGATGCAGGGGTTGGAGTTGATCACGATTTCGTAGGCGAGGCCCATCTGGCCGCGCCGGTAGCGGCTTTCCACCTCCACGAACTGTTTGCCGAACGACCAGTGGTTGTAGCCCACCGGCATGCCCACCGAGGAGTAGGCGTCCATCATCTGCTCCGAGGAGATCACTTCGATCTGGTTCGGGTAGGTGTCGAGTCCGAACTTGCCGTGGGCCAGTTCGGCGATGGCCTGGTCGTATTCCGCCAGGGTCTCGAAGTCCCAGTCGGAACCGCTGGAGATCAGTTTGCTGTCGGCCACGGTCATGCCACCTCCATGCGCTTCTTGAACAGGCGCCGGAATACCGGGTAGATGTCGCCCGGGTCGTCGATCTGCGCCATGGAGAACACGTCGCCACAGCGTTCCTGCACGCTCTGGTAATGCTCCCACAGGGCCTGGTGGCTGCGCGGCATCACCTCCACGTAGGAGAAATGCTGCATGCGCGGCAGCAGTTCCTTCTCCAGCAGCGCGGCGCAGCCCGGTGAATCGTCGTTCCAGTTGTCGCCGTCCGAGGCCTGGGCGCCGTACAGGTTCCACTCTTCCACCGGGTAGCGGGCCTTGATGGTGTCCAGGGTCAGCTTCAGCGCACTGGAGACGATGGTGCCGCCGGTCTCCCGGGAGTAGAAGAACTCCTCCTCGTTGACTTCCTTGGCGCTGGTGTGGTGGCGGATGAACACCACCTCGGTGTGCTCGTAGTTGCGCTGCAGGAACAGATAGAGCAGCAGGAAAAAGCGTTTGGCCAGATCCTTCATGTCCTGATTCATGGAGCCGGACACATCCATGATGCAGAACATCACCGCGCGACTCACCGGCACCGGCACTTTGACGTGGTGGTTGAAGCGCAGATCCACCTCATCCAGAAACGGGATGCGCTCGATGCGCCGACGCACCCGGTCGATCTGGGTGTCCAGGTCATTGAGGCGCTCATTGCGCTCCGGGGATTGGTCCTGGCCGAGCAGGGCGTCGCGCTCTTCCTCAAGCAGGCGCAGCCGGCGGCGGCTGGCCGCCGTGAGCGCGCGCCGGCGCATGGACGCCTGGCGCATGGAGCGCACGATGTTGATCTTCGCCGGCAGGCCGTGACTGACGATGCCGCCGTGGCGGCGGTGAAAAGAGCGGCTGCCTTCCAGGTGCCGCTTGATCAGGTTGGGCAGCTCCAGGTCCTCGAACAGGAAGTTGAGAAATTCCCGCTGGTCGATTTCGAACGCGAACTCGTCGGCGCCTTCGCCGGAGTCGCTGGCGTCCCGGCCACCGGCACCGCCTTCGCCGCCGGAGGGCTTCTTGACCCGGTCGCCGGCCTGAAACTCCCGGTTGCCCGGATGCACCACGTTGCGGCGCCCGCCGGAACCATGATGAAAGCGCGGCTCGGACAAATCCTTTTCCGGAATGCTGATGCGCTCGCCTTGCTCCATATCGGTAATCGAGCGGCGGCCCACCGCCTCGTTCACCGCTTCACGAATATGGCGCCGGTAACGCTCCAAAAAGCGCTGCCGGTTCACCGTACTCTTGTTCTTCCCGTTGAGACGCCGGTCAATGATATAACTCATACCGCTCTCCACTACGAAAACTCACCAGGCGCGACGCCGGCACCGTACCTTCATCCGCGGGCACGGCCCCGCCGACCAATCCGCCCCAACCCGCGCTCTATCAACTATCCACTGTCAACTATCAACTGCTTTTTACTGCGCTTTCCGCACCCGCAAATACCACTCCGACAACAACCGCACCTGCTTCTCCGTATACCCCCGGTCCATCATCCGCTTGACGAAGTTGTCGTGCTTGCGGCGGTCGTCCTCGCTGCCCTTGGGGTTGAACGAGATCACCGGCAGCAGCTCCTCGGTGTTGGAGAACATCTTCTTCTCGATCACGTCGCGCAGCTTCTGGTAGCTCATCCAGCTCGGGTTGCGGCCATTGTTGTTGGCGCGGGCGCGCAGCACGAAGTTGACCACCTCGTTGCGGAAATCCTTGGGGTTGGAAATGCCCGCCGGCTTTTCGATTTTTTCCAGCTCTTCGTTGAGAGACTGACGGTCGAAAATCTCGCCGGTGTCCGGGTCGCGGAACTCCTGATCCTGAATCCAGAAATCCGCGTACATCACGTAGCGATCGAAAATGTTCTGACCGTATTCGGAGTAGGATTCCAGGTAGGCGGTCTGAATCTCCTTGCCGATGAATTCCACATAGTGCGGCACCAGGTATTCCTTGATGAAGCGGCGGTACTGTTCCTGCAGCTCCTGGGGGAATTGTTCCTGCTCGATGCGCTGTTCCAGCACATGCATCAGGTGCACCGGGTTGGCCGCCACTTCGGAATGGTCGAAGTTGAACACCTTGGAGAGAATCTTGAACGCGAAACGGGTGGAGAGCCCGTCCATGCCCTCGTCGACCCCGGCCATGTCGCGGTATTCCTGCATCGACTTGGCGCGCGGGTCCACGTCCTTCAGGTTTTCGCCGTCGTAGACCCGCATCTTGGAATAGATGCTGGAATTCTCCGGCTCCTTGAGGCGCGTGAGCACCGAGAACTGGGCCAGCATGCGCAGGGTGTCCGGCGCGCAGTGCGCTTCGCGCAGGCTGGAGTTGCGCAGCAGCTTGTCGTAGATCTGCTGCTCCTCGGTGACTCTCAGGCAATACGGCACCTTGACGATGAACACGCGGTCGATAAAGGCTTCGTTGTTCTTGTTGTGGCGGAAGGTCTGCCACTCGGCTTCGTTGGAGTGCGCCAGCACGATGCCGTCGAACGGAATCGCGCCCATGTGCTCGGTGCCGTTGTAGTTGCCCTCCTGGGTGGCGGTGAGCAACGGATGCAGCACCTTGATCGGCGCCTTGAACATTTCCACGAACTCGAGCAGGCCCTGGTTGGCCCGGCACAGGCCGCCGGAAAAGCTGTAGGCGTCCGGGTCTTCCTGGGCGAATTCCTCCAGCTTGCGGATGTCCACCTTGCCCACCAGGGACGAGATGTCCTGGTTGTTTTCGTCGCCGGGCTCGGTCTTGGCCACCGCCACCTGGTCGAGAATCGACGGGTAGCGGCGCACCACGCGGAACTGGCTCAGGTCGCCGCCGTAGTCCTTCAGCCGCTTCACCGCCCAGGGCGACATGATGGTGCGTACATAGCGGCGCGGAATGCCGTACTCCTCTTCCAGGATCGGGCCGTCCTCTTCCGCGTCGAACAGGCACAGCGGCGATTCGTTCACCGGCGAATCCTTGATGGCGTAGAACGGCACCTTCTGCATGAGCGCCTTGAGCTTTTCCGCCAGTGAGGACTTGCCGCCGCCCACCGGGCCGAGCAAGTACAGAATCTGTTTTTTCTCTTCCAGGCCCTGAGCCGCGTGGCGGAAGTAACTGACGATGTTTTCGATTACGTCTTCCAGACCATAGAACTCGTCGAAGGCCGGGTAGCGGCGGATCATTTTGTTGGAAAAAATCCGCGACAGGCGGGGGTCCTTGGAGGTGTCCACCAGCTCCGGCTCGCCGATGGCCATCAGCATGCGTTCGGGGGCGGACGCGTAGACACCGGGGTCGCTTTTACAGAGGGCGAGATACTCTTCCAGGGACATCTCGTCTTCCTGGCCTGCTTCGAACCGGGCCTGATAGTGACGGAGAATACTCATGCTTTACTCCCTCCTGGCGGTGCGCCGCGCCTGCGGTGTGCCGCGAGACAAGTACGGATGGCGATACGTGTGAAAACGGTGTTCGGGGAAAAACCATGCGAGTTTCGTTCCAATCGCAAGGGGAACGAACGGGAAAAGGGTAAAAGCGGGCCCCGGTGCCGGTCGGCGGCACGAAAAAGGAGACTAAGGGTCCACGCCTGACGCATTCGGACGCTCCTGGCCGGCGGGCTGGCGCCGGCGGCTTAAGCGGGCGGAATCGAATCACTTCGGTTCTAGCATGGCGCTAAAACGAAAGCCAAGTCAAAAGCAAAAAATTTTTCCGGCGGGAACTTTTTTTATAAATAAACCAATTGTGGCGGGCGCGTTAATAACGCGCGAAGACGGCGCCGCCGGGCGGGGTCAGTGGCAGGCGCACTGAAAGCGGCGGCCGTCCTCCAGGCGCAGGGCGGTCAGGCAGCCGCCCCAGACGCAGCCGGTATCCAGGGCTTCCACCCCGGCGGTGCCGGTGCGGCCCTCCAGGGCGGCCCAGTGGCCGAACAGCACACGGACGTCCCGTTCACGGCGCTGCGGGTGTTCAAACCAGGGCATAAAGCCGGGCGGTGGCTGATCCGGCTCGCCCTTGCTGCCCAGGTCCAGCTCGCCGGCGTCGTTGACGAAGCGCATGCGGGTGAAATAGTTGGTGATCACCCGCCAGCGGTCGGTGCCTTCCAGGCCGTCGTGCCAGCCGGCGGGGCTGTTGCCGTACATGTTGGCGAAGAACGCCTCGGCCTTGTCCGGCGACGCCAGCACGGTTTCCACTTCCAGGGCGCGGGCGCGGGCCTCGTCCAGCCGCCACAGCGGCGGCAGGCCGGCGTGGGTCATCACCGCCTGGAATTCGGGCACCTCCACCAGCAGCGGCCGGCTCTGCAGCCAGCCCAGCAGGTCATCCCGGTCGGGGGCGTCCAGAATCGGCTGCAGGGTGTCCTTGCTCTTCAGGCCGGCGTGGCCGTGGGACGCCGCCAGCAGGTGCAGGTCGTGGTTGCCCAGCACCACGCGGACGTTGTCCCGCAGCTGGTACACCCGGCGCAGGGCGCCCAGCGAGTCCGGGCCGCGATTGACCAGGTCGCCGGCCAGCAGCAGCCGGTCGCGGTCCGGGTTGAAATTGATCTCATCGAGAAGGGCGTCGAAGGGGGCCAGGCAGCCCTGCAGGTCGCCGATCGCGTAGGTACTCATGGCCGGCCCCTCAGTGCAGCGCGCGCGGCACGGCGAGGGTGAAGGCGGGCACTTCCGCGTCGAAGCAGGTGCCATCTTCGGCGATCATCTGGTAACTGCCTTCCATGGTGCCCACTTCGGTTTCCAGGATGGCGCCGCTGGAGTAATGAAACTCCTGGCCCGGCGCGATGCTGGGCTGTTCGCCCACCACGCCTTCACCGTGCACCTCGCGGGAGCGTTCCTCGCCGTCGGTGATCACCCAGTGACGGGTCAGCAGACGCGCGGTCACCGCGCCCCGGTTGAGGATGCGGATGTGGTAGGCGAACACCCAGCGCTGGCCGTCCTCGTCGCTCTGGTCGGGCAGATACTCGGTCTCCACGGTGACCTGCATGCGGTAGCGGTCGGTATCGATGGCGGTGTCGTCCACGGCGGTCATGGCGTCGGCTCCTTGGTTGTTCCGGGTCCCGGCTTCGGCGCGGTGGCGTTGGCCAGGGTCACGTAGTCCGCGACGGACAGGTGATCCGGGCGCAGGCCGGGATCGATGCCGGCGGTGTCGAACACCTCCGGGGCGATCAGTGTTTTCAGGCTGTTGCGGATCGCCTTGCGGCGCTGGCTGAACGCCTGCGCCACCAGCCGGCTCAGCCAGGCCGGGTCATCCGCCGGCCACGGCGGGCGGGCGTAGGGAATCAGGCGCACCACGGCGGAATCCACCTTGGGGGGCGGTTGAAACGCGCCGGGCGGCACCGGAAACAGGTAATCCGCCTGACAATGATACTGCACCATCACCGACAGGCGCCCGTAATCCTTGCCGCCGGGGGCGGCGGTGAGCCGCTCCACCACTTCCTTCTGCAGCATGAAGGTCATGTCGGCGATGGCGCCGGTCTGCGCCAGCAGGTGGAAAATCAGCGGTGTGGAGATGTTGTAGGGCAGATTGCCGACCACCCGCAGCGGGCCTTGCTCGGCGAGGGCGGTAAAGTCGAAGCGCAGGGCGTCGCTCTGGTGGATGGTGAGGCGGTCTTCCGGTACCTGGTCGCGCAGCCGGCCGATCAGGTCCCGGTCCAGTTCCACCACCGTCAGGTGCGCCACCTGTTCCAGCAGCGGGAACGTCAGGGCGCCCTGGCCGGGGCCGATTTCCACCACGGTCTCGCCGTCGCCGGGCGCCACCGAGCGCACCAGCCGGTCGATGATCTCGGCGTCGTGCAGGAAGTGCTGGCCGAAGCGTTTGCGGGCGCGATGTTCGCTCATGGGCTCTCCTGGCCTTCGGTGCGGGCGGCCAGATCCGCCGCCAGGCGGGTGGCGGCCAGCAGGCTGCCGGCGCGGACCCGGCCGGTGCCGGCCAGGTCGAAGGCGGTGCCGTGGTCCACCGAGGTGCGGATGAACGGCAGCCCCAGGGTCAGGTTCACCGCCTCGCCGAAGCCGGCGTATTTCAGCACCGGCAGGCCCTGGTCGTGGTACATGGCCAGCACCGCGTCGTGTTGCGCCAGCAGGTCCGGTTGGAAGGCGGTGTCCGCCGGCACCGGGCCGGTCAGCTGCAGGCCCTGGTCGCGCAGGCGCGCCAGGGTGGGAATGATCACATCCAGTTCCTCGCGGCCGAGGTGGCCGCCTTCGCCGGCGTGGGGGTTGAGCCCCAGCACCAGAATTCGGGGGCGCGGCAGGGCGAACTTGCGGCGCAGGTCGTCGTGCAGGATGGTCAGGGTGCGCGTCAGGGCGGCGTCGGTGATGGCCGCCGGCACCCGCGCCAGGGGCAGGTGGGTGGTGGCCAGCGCCACCCGCAGGTCGCCGGCGGTAAGCATCATCACCACCTGGTCGACGCCGGCCCGCTCGGCCAGGAATTCGGTGTGGCCGGTGAAGGCGGGGTCGGCGCCGTCACAGATGATGTTTTTGGCCACCGGCGCGGTGACCATGGCGGCGAAGGTGCCGTCCAGGCAGCCGTCGGCGGCCCGCTCCAGAATCGCCAGGGTGCCGGCGCCGGTGGCCGGGTCGGGCTGCCCGGCGGTCACCGGGGCGCCCGCCGGGCAGTGCCAGAGCACGGCGCCGTGCTCCGGCATGGGCCGGCCCGGCGCCCAGTCCGGCAACGTCGGGTTGAGGCCAAGCGCGGCGGCCCGCGACGTCAGCACCTCACGGTCGGCGAGCAGCACCAGCGGCAGGTCCGGCAGCGCCGCCGGCAGGGCCGCCAGCAGATCCGGGCCGATGCCGGCCGGATCGCCGGCGGTGATGGCGATCGGGCGCCGCGTCATGATTGCAGGCGGATATCCACGTAGGCTTCCGCGCGCTGCTCCTGCAGCCAGGTTTGCAGCTCTTCATCGAAGCGGCGCTTCTGCAGCGCCTGGCGGGCCTGCAGCTCGCGGAACTGGTCGCTCATGTCCGCTTCCCGGGTCTCTTCCACGCGCAGGAAGTGCCAGCCGAACTGGCTTTGGAACACCGGTGACAGCTGGCCGGGCGGGGTTTCCACCATCATCTGCTCGAATTCGGGCACCATTTCGCCCGGGGTGACCCAGCCCAGCTCGCCGCCCTGGCGGCCGCTGCCCGGGTCGTCGGAGTGTTCCGCCGCCGCTTCCACGAAGCTCAGTTCGCCGCTGGCCACCTGGTCGTGAACCCGGTTGATCTCCGCGCGGGCCTGCTCCTCGCTGGTGAGGGTGTCGGCGCGCACCAGAACGTGGCGCACCTGGTACTGGGTGACCACTTTCTCGGCGCCGCCGTCGCGGCGGTCGATCATCTTGAGAATGTGGAAGCCGGCGCCGGAGCGCAGCGGCTCGCTGATGTCGCCCTTGTTCATATCGATCGCCGCGTCGGCGAACAGGCTCGGCCACTGGGCCGCTTCCCGCCAGCCCAGGTCGCCGCCTTCCAGCGCCTCCGGGCCGTCCGATTCGGACACCGCGGTTTCCGCGAAGTCGGCGCCGTCGCGCAGGCGCCGCACCAGGGCCTCGGCCTCTTCCTGCGCCGCGCTGACCTGTTCCGGGCTGGCGTTGCCGGGCACCTTGACCAGGATGTGCCCCAGGTGGAAATCCGCCTGGAACATCTGGCGGCCGGTTTCCGACTCCAGGAACCGTTGCACTTCGCGGTCGGTGACCCGCACCCGGGACGCCACGCTGCGTTGCTGCAGCCGGGACACCACCATCTCGCCGCGCACCTGCTCGCGGAAACGGGACCAGTCGTAGCCGTCGGCGCGCAGGGCGTCGGCGAACTGCTGCAGGGTCATGTTGTTCTGCCGGGCGATGCCGGACAGCGCCTGGTTGAGGGCGCCGTCGTCGACGCGGATGCCGGCGCGCTCCGCCATCTGCAGTTGCAGACGCTCCAGGATCACCCGGTCGAGGACCTGTTCGCGCAGCACCTCGCGGGGTGGCAGCGGGCGGTTGTCGCCGCGGAACTGGGCGGCGATGTCGTCCACCCGCTGCTGCAGTTCGCTTTCCATGATCACGCCGTCGTTGACCACCGCCACGATGCGGTCAAGCATTTCCACCCGGGCGTGGGCACCCACCGGCAGTAGCAGGGTCGTGCTCAAGAACGTCGCGCTCAGCAACCAGGTTGCCAGAGACCTAATCATATTCACTCCTGTATCCGGGAATGCTGCGTTCCAGCAGGGAATCCACCCGGCCGCCGAAGCCGCCCAGCCCGGTCATTTGAATCTGTAGTAGCACGGTGGTGTCCGCTTCCAGCGTGGTGTCACCGTCTTCGTCGGTGAGTTCCCGCTGGCTCAGCAAACGGATTTTCCAACAGCAGTTGCGCCATTCGGCGCCCGCCAGTGTTTCCAGGGTACGCTGGTTCTCATAGTCATAGAGCCAGCGGCCCACCAGCCGCCAGTTGTTGTGGATCGGCAGGATGGTGGCGATCTCCGACTGGCGGATGTCGTCCGCGGGGCGGTCGTGGAAGGCCAGGTTGAACACCCGCCGTTCCCGGTCGGTGTAACCCAGCCGGACCGAGGAGCGCTGCCGTTCATTGGCGTGCGTGTCCCATTGTCCCTCCGTGTAGAGGTACCAATCGTGCCCAAAGTTCCAACGCATGTCGGCGACCATGGGGGTCTGGTCGGCGTCGTCCGGCGGTTCGCCGTCCAGTTGCACCTTGCGCTCGCCCCGATAGAAGCCCTGGCCCAGGCGCAGCCGCAGCTGCTCGCGACCGTCGGCGTTGCGCAGGAAACGGCTGGTCAGGCCCAGCGACGCCTTTTCTTCGTCGCCGAAGCGGTCGTAACCGATAAACCGGTTCTGGCGGAACAGCGTATTGTACGAGAAGGTCAGCTCGCCGCTGTCGAAATTGGGCAGCTGATCCTGCTGTTCATAGGCCAGCTTGTTGATGAACAGTCGTGGCTCAAGGGTCTGCGTGTAGCCGCGCCCGAACAGATTGGTCTCGCGCTCCAGGAACAACCCGGAATCCACACTCGCCCCCCAGGTGCTCAGGGTGGCGTCGCTGGCGGAGGTTTCCGCGTCATCGAGCTGGTAGCGGTTATGGTAAAGCCGCGCCTGGGGTTCCACATAGCCCCAGCTTTCCTCGATACGCATCGCCAGGCCCGGGGCCAGGTGCACGCGGGCGCCGGTGGGGTTGTTGCTGGTGTCCTTGTCGGAGCGGTCGAAGGCGGTCACGTCGCTGAGCCACAGGCCGCGCACCGGGCCCAGCAGCTGCGGGTCACCGGAAAGCTGCAACTGCGGCAGGCGGCGGTAGGGCAACTGGTCGTCCGGCAGGGTCGGGTCAATGGTCTGCCAGGATTGCACCCGCGCCAGCGCCCGCCAGTCGCGACCGAAATAGCGCGCCTCGCCCAGCCGTGGCAGATGCGTTCGCGAACTCACCTCCAGGCCGGTATCCAGGTCCTTGAAATAGAAGTCGTCGGACACGTAGTTCACGTCGGCGGTGAGCGCCCAGCGGCCCACCGAGCCGTCATGGCGCCAGGCCGCCAATTCCCGGTCCTGGCCGTCGAATTCGCTGTCGTTGAACAGTACGCCGTAGCTGAGCTGGCCCCGGCCCAGCTCGGTGAGATAACGGAATTCGCTCTCCAAGCCGCTGCCCCGCCCGCTGATAAAGCGTGGCGCGATGGTGGCGTCCATCTGCGGATGGATGTTGATATAGATCGGCTGAGTGAGGTCCGCGCCGCCGCTGTCGCTGGTGGTGATGGTGGGAAACAGCAGACCGGTTTTGCGTCGCTCATCGATCGGGAAGGTGATCCAGGGCAGCCAGATCAGCGGCACGCCCTTGACGCGCAGGGTCACGTCGCGGGCCTCGCCCCAGCCCTTCTCCCGGTCCAGCCGGATTTGCCGGCCGCCCAGTTCCCAGCCGTTGGAGCCGGGCGCGCAGGTGGTGTAGGTGCCCTGCTCGATGGTGGTGAAATTGTCCACCAGATCAATATGCTCGGCGGTGCCCCGGGCGCCCGGGCCGAACAGCGCATAGCGGACCCGGTTGAGGCTCGCCTCGCGGCGCTGGGTCTGGCCGCTCATGCCGTCGGCGATGAAGGTGAACTGGTCGGTTTCCAGGCGCAGGCTGTTGGCCACCTCGAACTTGCCGCTGGACTGGTCGAGCAGCGCGGATTGGGTGGTCAGACGCCGGCCGGGGCGCTCGATCAGCACCTCGCCGTCCATATTGATCAGCCCGTCCTGGGTAAGGCTGGTGCTGTCGGCGGTGATGATGATGTCGCTCTGATCCGCCGGCACACCCACGGACGGGTTGTAATAGATGCCGCTGCACCAGACCGGAATCGGCCGCTGCTGCACCGGCGGCAGGCTCGTCATAGTGTCGCGGTCGACCCAATTGAGGTCGTCGTCGGCTCCGGCGACGCCGGCCAGCAAAAGGGCGAGGCCGGTTAAAAACAATCGTGAGGGCAGTGGCATCGGCTGCTCGGAACAGGTAAAAAGGGCCGTTTCGCAATCGCGGCAGTGTAATGGATTGATGGTGGCAATGCAGCCAGAGAAGGGTAACTCCGATATTCGCCGCCGGGCACTGGACCAATGGGTCGGTGACTGGCTGGGTGCGCCGGTGAGCGGCGAAGTGGCGTCCGCCGACGCCAGCTTCCGGCGCTACTTCCGCTACCGGCACGGCGGCCGCACCCTGGTGGCCATGGACGCGCCGCCGGAGCAGGAGGACTGCCGGCCCTTCGTGGACGTGGCCGGCCGCCTGGCCCGCGCCGGCGTGGCGGTGCCGGAGATTCTCCACCAGGACCTGGAACAGGGCTTTCTACTGCTCACCGACATGGGCCGGGAAACCTGGCTCACCGCCCTCGACGGGGGCAACGCGGACGCCTGGTTCGAAGCCGCCCTGGAGACGCTGATCACCCAGCAGCGCTTCGCCGACACCCGGGGGCTGCCCAAATACGACCGGGCCCTGCTGCGCCGCGAGCTGGACCTGTTTCCGCACTGGTACCTGGGCGAGCACCGGGGCTTGCGCCTGGACGGCGACACCAGCGGGCGGCTGGAGACGGTGTTCGAGACGTTGATCGAGTCCGCCCTGGCCCAGCCCCGGGTGTTCGTGCACCGCGATTTCATGCCGCGCAATCTGATGGTCAGCGACCCCAACCCCGGGGTGATCGACTTTCAGGACGCGGTGGCCGGGCCGATCAGCTACGACCTGATCAGCTTGTTCAAGGACGCCTTTCTGAGCTGGCCGGAGGCACGCGTGCTGGAGTGGCTGCGCGATTACCACCGGCGCGCCGCCGCGGCCGGGCTGCCGGTGCCGGCGGCGTTCGACGACTTGCTGCGCTGGTGCGATCTGATGGGCGCCCAGCGGCACCTGAAGGTGATCGGCATCTTTGCCCGCATCCGCCACCGCGACGGCAAGCCCAAATACCTGGAAGACGCGCCCCGCTTCTTCGCCTACCTGCGCACCGTGATCGCCCGCCGCCCGGACGAGCTGGGCGACCTGGGGCGGCTGCTGGATCTCTGGGAGTGCCCCTGATGCGCGCCATGATCCTGGCCGCCGGCTACGGAAAACGGATGCGCCCGCTCACCGATCACACCCCCAAGCCGCTGCTGCTGGCCGGCGGCAAGCCGCTGATCGAGTACCACATCGAAGCGCTGCGCGGCGCAGGCGTCGAGCAGCTGGTGATCAACACCGGCTGGCTGGGCGAGCGGCTGGAGGCGCACCTGGGTGACGGCGAACGCCTGGGCGTGTCGATCCGCTGGTCCCGGGAAGGCACCCCGCTGGAAACCGCCGGCGGCATCCGCCGGGCCCTGCCGTTGCTGGGGCCGGACCCGTTTCTGCTGGTCAACGGCGATATCTGGACCGACTACGATTTCAGCGCCCTGGTCGACGCGCCGGTGGGCGACGACCTGGCGCGGCTGGTGCTGGTGGACAACCCGGCCCACCACGACAGCGGTGATTTCCATTTAACAGCCGGGGGCCGGGTAAGCGATAATGCCGAGCCCCGGCTCACCTACGCCGGTATCGCCCGGCTCGCCCCGGCCCTGTTCGCCGCGCTCGACGACGGTGAGCGCCGGCTGGCGCCGGTGCTGCGCACCGCCATGGCGCAGCAGCGGGTCAGCGGCGAGCACCACCGCGGCCACTGGTGGGACATCGGCACCCCGGAACGGTTGGCGGCGCTCGACCGTTTTCTGGCCGCCCCGCACACTGACTAAGGACATTTCATGGCCAAGCAAACCGACTTCATCGCCCCCTCCATTCTCGCCGCCGACTTCGCGCGCCTGGGCGAGGAGTGCGACGCGGTGCTTGCCGCCGGCGCCGACATGATCCATTTCGACGTCATGGACAACCACTACGTGCCCAACCTGACCATCGGGCCGATGGTCTGCAAGGCGCTGCGCAAGCACGGCATCAGCGCGCCCATCGACGTGCACCTGATGGTCAGCCCGGTGGACGACCTGATCCGCATGTTCGCCGACGCCGGTGCCTCCATGATCACCTTCCACCCGGAAGCCTCCGCCCATGTGGACCGCTCTCTGCAGCTGATTCACGACGCCGGCTGCCAGGCCGGGCTGGTGCTCAACCCGGCGACCAGCCCGGCGTGCCTGGAGTACGTGATGGACAAGCTCGACATGGTGCTGCTGATGAGCGTGAACCCGGGCTTCGGCGGCCAGTCGTTCATTCCCGGCACCCTGGGCAAGATCGAGCAAGTGCGCGCCCTGATCGACGCCAGCGGCCGGGATATCCGCCTGGAAGTGGACGGCGGTGTCTCTGAAAAGAACATCCGCCAAGTGGCGGCCGCCGGCGCCGACACCTTCGTGGCCGGCTCCGCGATTTTCGGCAAGGACGATTACCCGGCGGTGATCGGCGAGCTGCGCCGGGAGCTGGCCGGCGCCTGACGCCGTTGTGAAATTTCGTAATGATGCCGGGTCCGCGCTTGTGGACCCGGCCTTCCCCCGCCGAAGCTGAGCCCCTTTCTCCCCGCGACGGAAGCGAGAATGCAAGGAGGCGATATGCTCTCTCAGTGGTTGACCTGGCCGGTGCTGGCGGTCTGGGCCGTGATATCCCTGGCCTGTGCCGCCTGGGTGATCCAGGACCTGCGCCGCCACAACGCCTTCCTGGGCGGCATGATGAAGGTCGCCTGGGTGCTGACGGTGCTGTATTCCGGCCCCCTGGGCCTGGCGGTGTACTGGTACACCGGGCGCGGCCAGATCGCCCACGATTCCCTGTGGCGCAAGAGCTTCCGCTCCGTGGCCCACTGTTATTCGGGCTGCGGGCTGGGTGAAATCATCGGCGTGCTGACGCTGGCCGGGCTGCTGGCGATCAGCGGCTGGCCGGTGAACCTGGTGTCGTTCGCGCTCGCTTACGTTATCGGTTTCGCCTTTACGCTGGGCCCGCTGATGCAGGCCGGCGAGGCGTTCCGGGTGGCGCTGAAGGACTCGGTGGTGGCGGAGTCGATCAGTATCACCGTGATGGAAGTGGTGGCCCTTTCGGTGAACGCGGGGCTGGCCGGCGACGCCCGGATCGGCGACCCGGTGTTCTGGGGCGCGCTGATTATCTCCCTGTCCATGGGGTTGCTGGCGGCCTACCCTGTCAATGTGCTGCTGATCCGCTTCGGCGTGAAAGAGGGCATGCACAACCCCAAGCACATGATGGAACACCAGGGGCACCACTGACTTTGGCGTTGGCCGGCGCCGCCGGCCGGCGGTATAGTCCGCAAAACGCTGTTCCGAAAACCCAGGGAGACGCCGTTTCCGTGCTTTTTGCCCCCGTTCTTCAGCGCGCCTCACTGCCGGTGCTTTTGATACTGGCGGCCTTGCTTGTCGGCTGCGCCAGCCGCCCGGCGCCCCATGTGGAAGAGCGTGCCGCCGGCGGCGAGCCGCCGCCGCTGCTGCGCGACGACGTGCCCGCCCAGGGCGCCGGGGGCGAGAGCTCGCCGGTGCTGCCGCTGCTGCGCGCCCAGGCGGAGCGCTGGCGCGGCGTGCCGTACCGGCTTGGCGGCAGCAGCGAGGCCGGCGTGGATTGTTCCGCGTTCGTGCAGATCACCTTCCGGTCCAAGCTCGGCGTGGACCTGCCGCGCACCACCGAGGAGCTGGCCCGGGAAGGGGAGCGCGTGGACCGTTCCGAACTGCAGGCCGGCGACCTGGTGTTTTTCAAGACCGGCTTCCGCCAGCGCCATGTGGGCATCTACATGGGCGGCAAGCGCTTTCTGCACGCCTCCACCAGCCGCGGCGTAATGACCTCGTCGTTGAACAATGTCTATTGGAAGGAGCGTTACTGGAAGGCGCGCCGCATCGAGCTGGAGGATCAGCCCGCGGCGCTGTCGGTGTCCGACGAATCCCGGTAGACCACCGCGCGCACGTCCAGCGTGCGGCCATCGCGGCTTTGCACCGCCACGGTCCGCACCGGTTCGCCGTTGGCCCGGTCGACCAGTTCCGGGCCGTCGCTTTCCCCGTTCCAGCGGTCGCTCCACTGACGCAGCGCGGTGATCACCGTGAACAGATCCCGCCCCTTGTCGGTGAGCCGGTACTCGTAGCGGGTGCCGTGCTCGCCCACGTCCTGCTTGATCAGCACGCCGTTCTCCAGCAGCCGCGCCAGCCGGTCGCAGAGAATATTGCGGGCGATGCCCAGGTTCTGCTGAAAGTCCACGAACCGGCGGGTGCCGAGCATGGCTTCTTTCACCACCAGAAGGGACCACCAGTCGCCCACGTCATTGAGGGCGCGGGCCACGGAGCAGTGGGTGTCGGGAAATCGTTTACGGACCATACGGGCAGTGTGCCAAATACGGTTGCAAGAAGAAACCGTTATGGGTACGGTTTCGAAACGCAACCGAATTGCCTGTTATCGTATCCCTGTCTGGAGTGCCCCAATGAGCGCTGATCTGGCCCCTTTGTTCCGTCCTTTTGAATGCAAATCCCTGAAGCTGCGTAACCGGGTGGCGATGGCGCCCATGACCCGCAATTTCTCGCCGGGCCAGGTGCCCACCGAGGAAGTGGCCGGTTATTACCGGCGCCGCGCCGAGGGCGAAGTGGGGCTGCTGATCACCGAGGGCACCACCGTGGGCCACCCCGGCGCGCCGGGCCACGACAGCGTGCCGGCGTTCCATGGCGAAGCGGCGCTCAACGGCTGGAAGGAAGTGGTGCGCCAGGTGCACGCCGCCAACGGTGCGATCATTCCCCAGCTGTGGCACGTGGGCGGCACCCGCCGGCCCGGCGTGGGCCCGGACAAGGACGCCCCCGGTTATTCCCCGTCCGGCCTGTTCAAGCCCGGCAAGCCCAACGGCGAAGCCATGACCCTGAAGGACATCCAGGACGTGATCCAGGCGTTCGCGGATTCCGCCCGCGCCGCCAAGGAGATCGGCTTCGACGGCGTGGAGATCCACGGCGCCCACGGCTACCTGCTGGACCAGTTCTTCTGGGAAGGCACCAACCAGCGTGACGACCAATACGGCGGCTCCCTGGAAAACCGTGCCCGCTTCGGCGTGGAAATCGTCGAGGCGGTGCGCGCCGCGGTGGGCGAGGACTTCGCCATCGTGCTGCGCTTTTCCCAGTGGAAGCAGCAGGATTACGAAGCGCGTCTGGCGGAAACCCCGGAAGAGCTGGAGCGCTTCCTGACGCTGTTCACCGACGCCGGCGTGGATGTGTTCCACGCCTCCACCCGCCGCTTCTGGACCCCGGAATTCGAAGGCTCCGACCTGAATCTGGCCGGCTGGACCCGCAAGCTCACCGGCAAGCCGGTGATCTCCGTGGGCAGCGTGGGGCTGGACGACGACTTTATCGGCGCCAACAACCAGGGCATCGGCGGCAACGCCAACCCCAAGGGCATCGAGGACCTGGCCAAGCGCATGGCGGCGGACGAGTTCGACCTGATCGCGGTGGGCCGCGCCCTGCTGCAGGACCCCAACTGGCTGGTCAAAATGCGCAACGGCCAGCATGATGAGATCGAGCCGTTCACCAAGGCGGCGTTGGGCTCACTGAGCTAGCGGCACTCACGGCGCGGGCGATAACAAGGAGAACACCGATGCCCTCTGACCCACACCAGCCCGCCCTCCAGGCGATCGAGACCTGGCGGGCCGGCGGCGCCACCTTCGACTGGAACGGCCAGGACATCTGGTACCGGGACGAGGGCGGCGCCGACCGTCCGGTGCTGGTGATGATCCACGGCTTCCCCACCGCCAGCTGGGACTGGCGGCACATCCTGCCGGCGTTCACCGCCGACTACCGGGTGATCATGATGGACCTGCTGGGCTTTGGGCTCAGCGCCAAGCCGCGCCGTTTTCCCTACAGCATTCTCGCCCAGGCGGACATGGTGGAAGCCCTGCTCGCCGAGCTGGGCGTGGCGCGCTGCCGGATACTGGCCCACGACTACGGCGACACCGTCACCCAGGAGCTGCTGGCCCGCCACGGCGAGCGCGCCGACCGGCAACAGCCCGGCCTGCAGATCGACAAAGTGGTGCTGCTCAACGGCGGCCTGTTCCCGGAAACCCACCTGCCGGTGCGCCTGCAGAAACTGCTGATCAGCCCGCTCGGCCCCCTGGTGGTGAAGTTCTTCACCTTCGAGAAGATGGAAGCCACCTTCCGCCACATCTGCGCCCGGCCCCTGCCGGACGGCGAAGTGGCGGGCTACTGGGCGTTGCTGCAGCACCGTAACGGCCGCGCGGTGATGCCGCGCCTGATTCGCTACATGGAGGAGCGGCGCCGCCACCGTGAACGCTGGGTGGGCGCCCTGCGCGACGCGGCGCGGCGCGGTATCCCGGTGCGTTTGATCGACGGTACCGAGGACCCGGTGTCCGGCGGCCACATGGTGGCGCGCTACCGGGAGCTGATTCCCGACCCGGACGTGGTGGAACTGGCCGGCGTCGGCCACTACCCACAGACCGAAGCGCCGGACGCCGTGATCGACGCCGCCCGGCCTTTCCTGGTGTGAACAGGCTCTAGTCGCTGGCTTCCAGGGATTTGTTGATGCGCAACGCCAGCAGGGTGCAGACCACCCCGGAGAGCAGGTAGACACTGACGTAGGCGAGGCCGAAGTTGGCCGACAGCCCGAGCGCCACCAGCGGCGCGAAGGCGGCGCCGAACAACCAGGCGAAATCGGACGTGAGGGCCGCGCCGGTGTAGCGGAAGCGGCGCTCGAAGTTGGTGGTCACGGTGCCGGCGGCCTGGCCGTAGGACACGCCCAGCAGGGCGAAGCCGATCAGGATAAAGGCGTCCTGCTGGATCGGGGAGCCGTCCAGCAGCATCGGCGTGAACAGCGCGAAGACACCGATCAGACAGGCCAGCAACGCCACCGTGGTGCGTTTGCCGATGCGATCGGCGATCCAGCCGGAGGCGATGGTGCCGAACACGGCGAGCACCGCGCCGGCGAGCTGGACGCCGAGCACGTCGTGGATCGACTGACTTTCGTTAAAGCTGATCCAGGACAGCGGGAAAATGGTCACCATATGGAACAGGGCGTAGCTGGCCAGCGCCGCGAACGAGCCGATAAAGATGTTGTAGCCCTGCCGGCGCAGCATCTCGCGGGTACCGATGGGCTCCAGTTCGCCTTCTTCCAGGGCGCGGGTGTACTCATCGGTGACCACCAGGCGCAGGCGCGCGAACAGGGCCACCACGTTGATCGCGAAGGCGACGAAAAACGGATAGCGCCAACCCCAGCCCAGGAAGTCCTCACTGGAGAGGCTCAGCACCAGGTACAGGAACAGGGCCGCAGCCACCAGGAAGCCGATCGGCGCGCCCAGCTGGCCGAGCATGGCGTACCAGCTGCGCCGATGGCGCGGCGCGTTCAGTGCCAGCAGAGAGGGCAGGCCGTCCCAGGAGCCACCCAGCGCGAAGCCCTGCAGAATACGGAACAGCGCCAGCAGCAGGATGGTCCAGACGCCCAGGGTGTCGTAGGTGGGCAGCAACGCCATGCCGACGGTGGCGGTGCCCAGCATGAACAGCGCCACGGTGAGTTTCACGCCGCGGCCCCAGTGCCGCTGAATGGTCATGAACAGGGCGGTGCCGAAGGGCCGGGCCAGGAACGCGAAGGAAAAAATAATGAACGCCGCCAGCATCCCTTCCAGGCGCCCCAGGAACGGGAAGAACACGTAGGGGAACACCAGCACCGAGGCGATGCCGAACACGAAGAAATCAAAATATTCCGAGGCGCGGCCGATCACCACGCCCACGGCGATTTCCCCGGGCGCCACCTTGGAGCGGTCGGCGGTGGTATTACGCAGATCCTGTTCCAGGGTAGTGACGGGCGTCGTGGTTTGATCTTGGCTGCTGGACATGATGCTGGCTCTTTATGCAAACAAAGGGTTAAGCACGTCAACGGACGACCAATGCATAGCATCGCCTGAACCCGGGGCCCGCCGCCATAGGACAAAATGTCCAATTCCCGCGACGTCCCCCAACGAGTAGAGTCGTTCGTATCGTGGGCCACAAATCCTGATCCGGCAATGGCATTTCCCAAGCTGTTTTCATTATCCAGGCCGCTTCGAGGCGCCCTTCTATCCGTTCCCCTGGCCCTGCTGGCGGGCTGTGACATGGTGGTGATGTCGCCCTCCGGCGATGTCGCCATGCAACAGCGTGATCTGATTCTCTGGGCCACCGGTCTGATGCTGATCGTGATCGTGCCGGTGATCATCATGACGCTGATGTTCGCCTGGCGGTATCGCGCTTCCAACCGGGACGCGGAGTATTCGCCGGACTGGGATCACTCGACCATGCTCGAGCTGGTGATCTGGGCGGTGCCGTTGCTGATCATCATCGCGCTGGGCGCGATCACCTGGGTGAGCACCCATAAGCTGGACCCGTATCGTCCGCTGGACCGCATCGACGCCAGCCGCCCGGTGCCCGAAGGCACCGAGCCGCTGGTGGTGCAGGTGGTGTCGCTGGAGTGGAAATGGCTGTTCTTCTATCCGGAGCAGGGCATCGCCACCGTCAACGAACTGGCGGCGCCGGTGGACCGGCCGATCCGCTTCGAGATCACCTCGCACTCGAACATGAACTCGTTCTACATCCCCGCGCTGGCCGGGCAGATCTATTCCATGGCGGGCATGGAGACCAAGCTGCACGGCGTGATCAACGAGCCCGGCGTGTACGACGGTTTCTCCGCCAACTACAGCGGCGCCGGTTTCTCCCACATGCGCTTCCATTTCCACGGCCTGGAAACGGAGGCGGACTTTGAAGACTGGGTGGAAAAGGTGCGTGACGATGGCGGCGAGCTCAGCCGGGCGTCCTACAAGCAACTCGCCGAGCCCAGTCAGAAGGAACCGGTGCGCTATTACGCCGATGTCGATCCCGGGCTGTATGACGCCATCCTGAACCGCTGCGTGGACCCGGGCACGGTGTGCATGAAGGACATGATGGATCATCACGAACCGGATCATGACCACGGATCTCATGGGAACTGAACATGCTTGAGCAACTCGATCTCACCCAGCTGATTTTCGGACGTCTGTCCTGGGACGCCATTCCGCTCCATGAGCCGGTGATCGTGGCAACGTTCGTGGTCGTGGCGATCGGCGGCGCCGCCCTGTTGGGGGCGCTGACCTATTACCGCGTCTGGGGCTATCTGTGGAAAGAGTGGTTCACCAGTATCGACCACAAAAAGATCGGCATCATGTACATGGTGCTGGGTCTGGTGATGCTGCTGCGCGGCTTCGCCGACGCCATCATGATGCGTATTCAGCAGGCCTGGGCGTTCGGCGACGCCACCGGTTACCTGCCGCCGGATCATTACGATCAGATCTTTACCGCCCACGGCGTGATCATGATCTTCTTCGTCGCCATGCCGCTGATCACCGGCATCATGAACTACATCATTCCGTTGCAGATCGGCGCCCGGGATGTGGCCTTCCCGTTTCTCAATAACTTCAGCTTCTGGATGACCGCCAGCGGCGCCGCCCTGGTGATGGCGTCCCTGTTCATCGGTGAGTTCGCCAAGACCGGCTGGCTGGCCTACCCGCCGCTATCGGGGATTATGGAAAGCCCCGGAGTGGGGGTGGATTACTATCTATGGGCGCTACAGATCGCCGGGGTGGGCACCTTGCTATCGGGCATCAACCTGTTGGTGACCATCGTCAAGATGCGCGCCCCCGGCATGAATCTGATGAAAATGCCGGTGTTCACCTGGACCTCCCTGTGCACCAACATCCTGATCGTCGCGGCGTTCCCGGTACTCACCGCTGTGTTGGGCATGCTGTTGCTGGACCGTTATCTCGGCACCGCCTTCTTCACCAATGATCTGGGCGGCAACGTGATGATGTACATCAACCTGATCTGGATCTGGGGTCACCCGGAGGTGTACATCCTGATCCTGCCGGCCTTCGGTATCTTCTCCGAAGTGGTGTCCACCTACAGCGGCAAGCGCCTGTTCGGCTATGCCTCCATGGTCTACGCCACGGTGGTGATCACGGTGCTCTCCTACATGGTTTGGTTGCATCACTTTTTCACCATGGGTTCCGGGGCCAGCGTGAATTCGTTCTTCGGCATCACCACCATGATCATCTCGATCCCCACCGGGGCGAAGATTTTCAACTGGCTGTTCACCATGTACCGGGGCCGTATCCGCTTCGAGGTGCCGATGCTGTGGACTCTCGGTTTTATCATCACCTTCGTGATCGGTGGCATGACCGGCGTGTTGCTGGCGGTGCCGCCGGCGGACTTCGTGCTGCACAACAGCCTGTTCCTGGTGGCGCATTTCCATAATGTGATTATCGGCGGTGTGCTGTTCGGTCTGTTCGCCGGTATCACTTACTGGTACCCGAAGGCGTTCGGTTACAAGCTGGATCCGTTCTGGGGCAAGATGTCGTTCTGGTTCTGGACCATCGGCTTCTACTTTGCCTTCATGCCGCTGTACGTGCTCGGCCTGATGGGCGTGACCCGCCGCATGAGCCAGTTCGAGGAAGACGCCGCCATGCAGTTCTGGTTCCAGGTGGCGGCCTTCGGCGCCTTCCTGATCGCCCTGGGTATTCTGTTCTTCATCGTGCAGTTGGTGGTCAGCCACCGCCGCCGGGATCAGCTGCGCGACACCACCGGCGATCCCTGGGACGGCCGCACCCTGGAGTGGGCCACCTCGTCGCCGCCGCCGCAGTACAACTTCGCCTTCACGCCCCGGGTGCATGATCTGGATGCCTGGTGGCAGATGAAGCAGCACAAGTACCGCCGGCCGGAGCAGGGCTTCAAGGCCATCCATATGCCGAAGAATACCGCCGCGGGCATCATTCTCGCCGGTATCAGCACGGTGCTGGGCTTCGCCCTGGTGTGGCACATGTGGTTGCTGGCGGGGGTGAGCTTCGCCGCGCTGCTGGCGGTCGCCATAGGCCATACCTTTAACTATGACCGTGACTATCACATTCCCGCCGAAGAAGTGGAGCGGGTGGAAGCGGAACGTACGCGGATGTTAGCCAGCCATGTCTGAGACCACCTACACCCCGGAAAGCGGTGACGTGGAAGCCCTGGAGTTTCACGTCACCGAGGATCATCACCCGGAAACCGGCACGTTGCTGGGGTTCTGGCTCTACCTGATGAGCGACTGCCTGATCTTCGCCTGTCTGTTCGCCACCTATGGCGTGCTGGGGCGCAGTTACGCGGGCGGCCCCACCGGCGCCGAGCTGTTCGATCTGCCGCTGGTGGCGATCAACACCTCGTTCCTGCTGCTGTCGTCGATCACCTATGGCTTCGCCATGCTGGAGACGCAGCGCAAGCGGGTCGGCGCCACCATCGGCTGGCTGGCGGTGACCGGTCTGTTGGGCGTGGCCTTCCTGGGCCTGGAGCTGTACGAGTTTGCCCATCTGTTGAATGAAGGGGCGGGCCCGCAGCGCAGCGCCTTCCTGACCTCCTTCTTCGCCCTGGTGGGTACGCACGGCCTGCACGTGCTGTTCGGTATCATCTGGCTGGTGGTGCTGGTGGTGCAGCTGCGTAAGCACGGGCTGATCGTCGAGAACCAGCGCCGTCTGTTCTGTCTGTCCATGTTTTGGCATTTCCTGGATGTGGTCTGGATCGGCGTGTTCACCTTTGTCTACCTGATGGGAGTCCTGCCATGAGCGATCATCACGACGCGGCTCACGACGACGTCCTCCCCGATGCGCCGCACAGTACCTTCAAGGGGTACATGACCGGCTTCGTGCTCGCCGTGGTGCTCACGGTGATCCCGTTCTGGGTGGTGATGGCCGACGTGTTCGAGAGCACCGGCGTCACCGCCCTGGTGATCCTCAGCCTGGCGGCGGTGCAGATCGTGGTGCACATGATCTATTTCCTGCACATGAACTTCCGCTCCCAGGGCGGCTGGAACATGCTGGCGCTGATTTTCACGGCGGTGATCGTGTTCATTACCCTGGCCGGTTCGCTGTGGGTCATGTACCACCTGAACGTGAACATGATGCCGGGGATGATGCAGGACCCCTGGGGCTGAGATGGCCCCGCGGACTGCCCGCCGCTGGCCGGGGCGGCTGCTGTGGGGCGCCCTGGCGCTGCTGGCTTTTATCGGCTTCCTGGCGCTCGGCCAGTGGCAGCTGGAGCGGCGGGCCTGGAAGCTGGACCTGATCGAGCGGGTCGAGCAGCGCGTGGACGCGCCGCCGGTGGCCGCCCCGGCGGGCGCCGACATCGACCCGCAAGAGTACGAATATCTGCGGGTGCGCCTGCACGGCGAGTTCCTGCACCAGCGGGAGACCCTGGTGCAGGCCAGCACCGTTCTCGGCAGCGGTTACTGGGTATTGACCCCGCTGCGCCGCCAGGACGGCACCACGGTACTGGTCAACCGGGGCTTCGTGGCACCGGAGAACCGGCAACGGGCGCAGCGCCGGGAGGGCGAGCCGCGCGGGCCCGTGACGATCACCGGCCTGCTGCGCCCCAGCGAACCGGGCGGTGCCTTTCTGCGCGATAACGCGCCGGAAAAGGACCGCTGGTATTCCCGCGACGTGGCCGCCATCGCCAAGGCCCGTGGCCTGGACCGGGTGGCGCCGTACTTCGTCGACGCCGAGGCGCCGCCGCTGGCTGAAGGCGGCGGTGCCGGTCAGCCGGTGTCCGGCCTCACCGTGATCCAATTCCGCAATAATCACCTGGTCTATGCGCTCACCTGGTTTATGCTCGCGCTGATGGTGGCCGGCGGCGCCGGCTACGCGGCCCGGGAAGAATTCCGGCCGCGCCGATCAGGAGACCCGCGATGATTCCGCCCAGCGCGAACACGCCGGTGGACGACGACGCCACCGGGCGCAAGAACATGCAGCAGCTGATCCAGCTGCGCTGGATCGCCGTGCTCGGTCAGGTGGGCACCATCCTGGTGGTCTTCTTCGTGTTCAGGATCGAGCTGCCGCTGCTGTACATGTTCGCGGTGCTGGCCGGGCTGGTGGCGTTCAACGGCGCCAGCCTGCTGCGCCTGCGGCTGCGGCGGCCGGTCAGTAACGGCGAGCTGTTCGTCGCCCTGCTGGTGGACGTGATCACGCTCACCATGCAGCTCTATCTCAGCGGTGGCGCCACCAACCCCTTTATTTTCCTCTACCTGCTGCAGGTGGTGCTGGCGGCGGTGCTGCTGGAGGCCTGGTCCACCTGGATCATTCTGCTGGTCACCGCCGGCTGTTTCGTGGCCCTGGAGTTCGCCGCCCGGCCGCTGCCGTTGCCGCTCGACTACGAGCTGGGCCCGCTGAGCCTCTATATCCAGGGCATGCTGCTGTGCTTCGTGCTCAATGCGGTGCTGCTGGTGATCTTTATCAACCGCATTACCCGCAACCGGCGCGACCGGGACGCGCGCCTGGCGGCCCTGCGCCAGCGCGCCGCCGAGGAAGAGCACATCGTGCGCATGGGCCTGCTGGCCTCCGGCGCCGCCCACGAACTAGGCACGCCGTTGGCCACCCTGGCGGTGATTCTGGGCGACTGGCGGCGCATGCCGGTGTTCCAGTCCGACCCGGATCTGGCCCAGGAGATCGGCGAAATGCAGACCCAGGTGCTGCGCTGCAAATCCATCGTCAGCGGTATTCTGCTGTCCGCCGGCGAGGCCCGCGGCGAAGCCTCGGAAGAGACCACCGTGCACGCCTTCGTCGACGAACTGGTGGCGGAGTGGCGCACCACCCGCCCGGTGAACGACTTCGAATACCGCAACCTGTTCGGCGAGGACCGGGCGATCATCTCCGATTCCGCGCTCAAACAGACCGTGCATAACGTGCTCGACAACGCCCTGGAGGCGTCGCCGCACTGGGTGGGGCTGGAAGTCAGCCGCCGCGACGATACGCTGATCGTCTCGGTGATGGACCAGGGCGCCGGTTTTTCCGAGGCCATGCTCAGCCACCTGGGGCGCCCCTATCAATCCACCAAGGGCCGCCCCGGCGGCGGCCTGGGCCTGTTCCTGGTGTTCAATGTGGTGCGCACCCTGGGCGGCAACGTCAGCGCCGGCAATCGCCCCCAGGGCGGCGCCGTGGTGACCCTGACGCTGCCGCTGTCGGCGCTTACCATCGATGAACAGGAGATCGATGAACAGCGGATGGATGAACCGGACCGGAAGGAGGGCGGTTATGAGCACTGAGCAGCCGGAACACCAGCGAACCCTGCTGATCGTCGAGGACGACGCCGCGTTCGCCCGTACCCTGGGCCGTTCGTTCGAACGGCGCGGCTATCAAGTGCGCCACGCGGACAGCCTGGACGTGTTGCGCGAGGTGCTGAGCGAGCAAACCCCGGACTACGCGGTGGTGGATCTCAAGCTCAAAGGCGGCGCCTCCGGTCTGGCCTGCGTGCAGGCCCTGCGCGAGCACGACCCGGAAACCCTGATCGTGGTGCTCACCGGCTACGCCAGCATCGCCACCGCGGTGGAAGCGATCAAGCTGGGCGCCTGCCACTACCTGGCCAAACCCTCCAACACCGACGACATCGAAGCCGCCTTCGAACGCGCCGAAGGCAACGTGGAAGTGGAAGTCACCGGCCGCCCCACCTCGATCAAAACCCTGGAGTGGGAACGCATCCACGAAACCCTCGCCGAGACCGACTTCAACATCTCCGAAACCGCCCGCCGCCTCGGCATGCACCGCCGCACCCTCGCCCGCAAACTCGGCAAACGACAAGTAAAATAGAGAGCAATTGATAGTTGATAATTGACAGTTGATAGCTCGCGGATGAAAGCACTGCCACTCTGAAGCGAAAGAGGCCGCGTTCCGGGTTGGAACTCGGCCTCTTTGTTTTCGGCTCGCGGGCAGCGCCCGCGTTGTTTTAGCTATCAACTGTCAATTATCAATTATCAACTGCCTTTAAGGTACTAGCCGCGTGGGGGCCCCGCGTCCTTCGCCGTGGTATTGCCAGTGGCGGTGGGGGGATTCGGCGAGTTCGAGGACGTCGACCTGGTCGGCGGTGAGCACCAGGATGGAGAAGTCTTCCGCCGGGTGGTCTTCCGGGGTGGGCGGCAGGTAGCGGTAGTGGTCGGATTTGGGCGGTTGCCAGAGGCTGCCGGGCGGCGGGCCGCAGAAGCGTGCCCGCGCTTCGCGGTCGATCAGGCGCCACAGCCGCAGCGTGTCCTCGGGGTGCTGTTGCGGGGTGAGAAAATGCACCCGACCGCGGAAGCGCCACTGGGTGCGGCTGGTGAGGTCGTACCAGCAGGCTTCGGCGCCGGCCTGGCGCTCCAGCTGCATGGCTTTTTCGCTGCGCTGGTCGGTGGTGAACCACAGGGCCCGTCCGTGGCGCTCGCGCAGGCTCAGGGTGCGACAGCGGGCACCGCCGTCGTCGCCCACGGTGGCGAGCTGCATAAAGCAGTGGGGGGCGGCCTTGCGGGTGGCCTCGAACCAGTCTGTCCATCGCTGGGGTAAGCTCATGGGCACGCAGTATGGCGCCTTGATGGGCGGTTGGCCATTCCCCAAACGGGTGTTGGCATCGGCCCCGAAGCGGCGCTAGAATCCGCCCATGGACCGCTCAAACCCGCTTAATTCGTTCCTGCCCTTCTCCCCCGCCGGCTGGCGATGGTGACGCTCGCCCTCGGGAGTCTCCCGGTGCCGCTGGTTGCCTGAGAGTCTCCGCAGTTTTTCCGCTACAATTCACGACTTGCGATTGCCGCACCTGACAAAGACCGGGGACCACCATGTCACCACGCAATCTGGACGATTACGCCCGCCAGGGTTATAGCCGCGTACCGATCGTGCGCGAAGTGCTGGCGGATCTGGACACGCCGCTGTCCGCCTACCGCAAGCTGGCCGCCGGGCCCTACAGCTACCTGTTCGAATCGGTGCAGGGCGGCGAGCGCTGGGGCCGTTATTCGATCATCGGCCTGCCGGCCCGCGAGGTGGTGCGCATCACCGGCCCGCGCATCACCGTGAGCGATGCCGACGGCGCCGTCGTCGAGGAGCTCGACAGCGACGACCCGATCGCCTGGATCGAAGACTACCGTCTCCAGTATCGGGCCCCGGACGTGCCCGGGCTGCCCCGCTTCAACGGCGGCCTGGTGGGCTACTTCGGCTACGACAGCGTGCGCTATTTCGAGCCCCGGCTGGGCCCGGCGCGCGGCGAGGACGTGCTGCAGGTGCCGGACATCCTGCTGATGCGCTCCGAGGAAGTGGTGGTGTTCGATAACCTGCGCGGCAGCCTGTTCCTGATCGTGCATGTGAGTCCCGAGGACGCGGATGCGGTGGCCGGCGCCGAGGCCCGTCTGGACGAACTGGAGCGCCGCCTGCGCGCGCCGCTGCCGGAACCGGAGCACCAGGTGTACGGCGAGCCGGTGGACGAGAACGACTTCGTCTCCGAGTTTCCCCGCGAGCAGCACGCCGCCGCCGTGGAGAAGATCCGCGAGTATATTCTCGCCGGCGACGTCATGCAGGTGGTGCCGGCCCAGCGTATGAGCTGCGACTTCCCCGCCCCGGCGATCGACCTGTACCGGGCGCTGCGCTATCTCAACCCGTCGCCCTATATGTTCTATCTGGATCTGGAGGATTTCCACATCGCCGGCTCCTCGCCGGAGATCCTCACCCGGGTGGAGGACGACCAGGTCACGGTGCGGCCCATCGCCGGCACCCGCAAACGCGGCGCCACGCCGCAGCGCGACAAGGAGCTGGAACAAGAGCTGCTCGCCGATCCCAAGGAGATCGCCGAGCACCTGATGCTGATCGACCTGGGCCGCAACGATGTGGGCCGGGTGGCGGAGCCCGGCCAGGTGCGCGTCACCGGCAACATGGAGATCGAGCGCTACTCCCACGTGATGCACATCGTCTCCAACGTGGAAGGCACCCTGCGCAAGGGCCTGGGGCCGCTGGAAGTGCTGGCGGCCACCTTTCCGGCGGGGACCCTGAGCGGCGCGCCCAAGATCCGCGCCATGGAGATCATTGACGAGGTGGAGCCCACCAAGCGCGGTGTCTACGGCGGCGCCGTGGGCTATATCGGCTTCAACGATGATATGGACATGGCCATCGCCATCCGCACCGCCGTGGTCAAGGACGGCCGCCTGTACGTGCAGGCGGGCGGCGGCATCGTCGCCGACTCGGTGCCCGACCTGGAGTGGAAGGAAACCATGAACAAGGCGCGTGCCGTGTTCCGCGCCGTGAATATGGCGCTGGGCGGCCTTGATCTGGGCGGCGCCAACGGTGACGGGGGGAATAAGTAATGCGCGTTTTGATGATCGATAACTACGACAGCTTTACCTACAACCTGGTGCAGTATCTGCAGGAGCTGGGCGCCGAGGTACTGGTGCACCGCAACGACAAGATCGACCTGGCCGGCATGGAAGCGCTCGACGCCGACCGGCTGATGATCTCGCCGGGGCCCTGCACGCCCAACGAGGCGGGCATTTCCGTGGACGCCATCAAGCACTTCGCCGGCAAGATGCCGATTCTCGGCGTCTGTCTGGGCCACCAGGCCCTGGGCCAGGCGTTCGGCGGCCAGGTGGTGCGCGCCAGAACGGTAATGCACGGCAAGATCTCGCCGGTGCATCATACCGGCAAGGGCGTGTTCCGCGGCCTGCCCAGTCCCTACACGGCCACCCGCTATCACTCCCTGGTGGTGGACAAGGCCAGCCTGCCGGACTGCTTCGAGGTGACCGCCTGGACCCTGGACGATAACGGCGACATGGACGAGATCATGGGCATGCGCCACCGGGAGCTGCCGCTGGAAGGCGTGCAGTATCACCCGGAGTCGATCCTTACCGAACACGGCCATGATCTGCTCAACAACTTTCTGAAGGGGGAAAGCGCATGAACATCCAGGAGGCCCTGGCCACGGTGGTCGATCACATCGACCTGTCCACCGAGCAGATGAACGACGTGATGCGCCAGATCATGACCGGCGGCGCCACCGACGCGCAGACCGGCGGCTTTCTGGTGGCCCTGCGCATGAAGAGCGAATCCCTGGACGAGATCACCGGCGCCGCCATGGTGATGCGCGAGCTGGTCACCCCGGTGGTGATCGACAACCGCCGCCACCTGGTGGACATCGTCGGCACCGGCGGCGACGGCGCCAACCTGTTCAACGTGTCCACCGCCAGCGCCTTCGTGGCGGCGGCGGCGGGTTGCCGGGTGGCCAAGCACGGCAACCGCTCGGTGAGTTCCAAAAGCGGCTCCTCGGATCTGCTCGAGGAAGCCGGCATCCGCCTGGACCTGAGCCCCAACGAGGTGGCCCAGTGCGTGGACGCGGTGGGCGTCGGCTTTATGTTCGCGCCCTCCCACCACAGCGCCATGAAGTACGCCATCGGCCCGCGCAAGGAACTGGGCATGCGTACCCTGTTCAATATTCTCGGGCCGATGACCAACCCGGCCGGCGTGCAGCGGCTGGTGGTGGGCGTGTTCTCCGACAAGCTGTGCCGGCCCATGGCGGAAGTGATGGGGCGCCTGGGCGCCGAGCACGTGATGGTGGTGCACGGCCTCGACGGCCTGGATGAAATCAGCCTGGCCGGGCGCACCCATGTGGCCGAGTTCAAGGACGGCGAAGTGCGTGAATACAGCCTCACCCCGGAAGACGTGGGCATTGAGTCCGCCTCCCTGGTGGGGCTGGACGTGACCGACCCGAAGGCGTCGCTGGCGCTGATCCGCGAGGCGTTCAGCAAGCGTAAAGAAGGCAACGCCGCCAAGGCCGCCGACATGATCACCCTCAACGCCGGCGCCGCCATCTATGTGTCCGGTGTCACCCGCACTCTGGAAGAGGGGGTTCGGATGGCCGAGGATCTGGTCCACAATGGGGAAGCCGCGGAGCGGATGCGCGAACTGGCGCAGTTCACTTTCGCATTGAAGGAAGAGGTATGAGCGACGCAGCCATCAGCGGAACCATTCTGGAACGCATCGTCGAGCGCAAGCGCGAAGAGATACAGGCCGGTCAGCAGCGCTACAGCCTGGGCGAGCTGGAAGCCATGGCGGACAACCAGGGCAAGGCCCGGGGCTTCGCCAAATCGCTGTACGCCAGCGTGGCGGCCGGACGGCCGGCGGTGATCGCCGAAGTCAAAAAGGCCTCGCCCAGCAAGGGGCTGATCCGCGAGGACTTTGATCCGGTGGACATCGCCCGCCGATACGAAGGCGCCGGCGCCAGTGCCCTGTCGGTACTCACCGACCAGGACTTCTTCCAGGGCCACGAGGACTACCTGCGCGCCGCCCGCAACGCGGTCTCCCTGCCGGTGCTGCGCAAGGACTTCATCATCGACCCCTGGCAGGTGTTTGAAACCCGTGCCATGGGCGCCGACGCGGTGCTGCTGATCGTCGCGGCGCTGTCCGATGCCCAGCTCGATCAGCTCTACCACGCCGCCCAGCGGGCCGGCTGTGACGTGCTGGTAGAAGTGCACACCGCCGACGAGCTGGCCCGGGCGCTGAAGCTCAACATCGAGCTGATCGGCATCAACAACCGCGACCTGCACACCTTCGACACTCGCCTGGACACCACCCTGGAGCTCGCCGAGCAGGTCCCCGGCGACCACCTGGTGATCACCGAAAGCGGCATCCACACCCGCGACGACGTCCGCCTGATGCGCAAAAACGGAATCAATGGCTTTCTCGTCGGCGAAGCCTTTATGCGGGCTGAGGATCCGGGTGCCGCCCTTAAAGCACTGTTTTTCTAGTTGATAGTGGACAGTTGATAGTTGATAGCTCGCGGATGAAACCGCTGCCAGTCTGAAACGAAAGAGGCCGCGCCCCAACCGGGAACACGGCCTCTTTGTTTTCTGTTCGCGGGCGTCGCCCGCGTTGTTTTAGCTATCAACTGTCCACTATCAACTGTCAACTAACCCTCAGCGGGTGCCATAAACCACCATCGTCTTCCCCTTCACCGACACCAGCCCCTGCTCCTCCAGGTTCTTCAACACCCGGCCGACCATTTCGCGGGAGCAGCCGACGATGCGGCCGATTTCCTGGCGGGTGACCTTGATCTGCATGCCGTCCGGGTGGGTCATGGCGTCGGGCTGCTTGCACAGGTCCAGCAGGGTGCCGGCGACGCGACCGGTGACGTCCAGGAACGCCAGGTCGCCGACCTTGCGGGTGGTGGCGCGCAGGCGTCCGGCGATCTGCGCGGATACCGCGAACAGGATCTCGGCGTCCTCGCGGGCCAGCTGGCGGAATTTGGGGTAGCTGACCTCCGCCACCTCGCACTCGGTTTTCGCTTTCACCCAGGCGGAACGGGACGGATCGGCCTCGAACAGGCCCATCTCACCGAAGAAGTCGCCTTCATTCAGGTAGGCCATGATCATCTCACGGCCATCGTCGTCCTCGATCATCACCGTCACGGAGCCCTTGAGGATGTAGTACAGGGCGTCCGACTCGTCACCGGCGTAGATGATGGTGCTCTTGGCCGGGTACTTTCGGCGATGACAGTTGGCGAGAAATTGGTCCAGATTTGGAATTATCTTGTTACCGTCGCTCATGGGCTCTCTGCTTCTGGGCACGCTGCTTAAAAGCCGGAAAAAAGTCTTAGCTATTTAAGCTTATGGAGTTTGCCTGTTTTTCACGTGACTGCCAAGGGAACCGGTCCACAGTCTGCCGCTTCGCCGCGCCGCGCGCCAGCCCGGCGCTGTTCTACGTTCGCCGGGGTATGGCGTGGGGGTGGTCTGTGGTAGTCTTCGCGGCCATTCCGCGAGGGCGTGAGCAGGAGACTCGAATGAAAGCGGTGGTTGATTGGCAGGGCGATGTCTGTTTCCAGGCCGAGTCGGAAACCGGCCATACTCTGGTGATGGACGGACCGCCGGATCACGGCGGCAAAAACCGTGGCGCGCGGCCCATGGAAACCGTTCTGATGGGCGTCGGCGGCTGCTCCAGCTTCGATGTGGTGCACATCCTGCGCAAGGCCCGCCAGGACGTGACCGGTTGCCGCTGCGAAATGGAAGCGGAACGGGCCGAAAACGAGATTCCGGCCGTTTTTACCAAAATTCACCTGCATTTCCGGGTCAGTGGCAATAACCTCAAGGAAAATCAGGTGAAACGGGCCGTGGAACTGTCCGCGGAGAAGTACTGCTCCGCCGCCATTATGCTCACACGCGGTGGCGTGGAAGTGACGCACAGCTACAGCATCGAATCCTGATAACGGCCAGCGGGGAAATAACGCCGTGGTGAAAGATCCCAATCCCAAGATTTCGGTCCATGGTTTTAACAACCTGACCAAGTCCCTCAGCTTTAATATCTTCGATATCGCCTATGCGAAAACCGAGCAGCATCGCAAGGAATACATCGAGTATATCGACGAGCTGTACAACGCCGAGCGTCTCACCGAGATCCTCACCAACGTGACCCGGATCATCGGCGCCAATATTCTCAATATTGCCCGCCAGGATTACGATCCCCAGGGCGCCAGCGTGACCATGCTGATCGCCGAGCACGAATCCCCGCCCACCGACGGCGACTGGGACGAAGAGGCGCCGGGGCCGCTGCCGGATTCAGTGGTCGCCCACCTGAACAAGAGCCATGTGACGGTGCACACCTATCCGGAGTCGCACCCGGACAACGGCATCTCCACCTTCCGGGTGGACGTGGATGTCTCCACCTGCGGGGTGATTTCACCGCTGCGGGCACTGAACTACCTGATCCACAGCTTCGATTCCGACATCGTCACCATCGACTACCGGGTACGCGGCATGACCCGCGACGTGGACGGCACCAAGCACTACATCGACCACGACATCAACTCGATTCAGAACTTCCTCACCGAGGACACCCAGAACGGGTATCAGATGATCGATGTGAACGTGTACCAGGAGAACATCTTCCACACCAAGATGCTGCTCAAGGAATTCGACATCAACAACTACCTGTTCGGCGCCGGCAGCGACGAGTTCGACGACAAGGAACTCGCCGACATCCGCGAACGCCTGCAGACCGAAATGCTCGAAATCTTCTACAGCCGCAACATGTGAAAACGGCAGTTGATAGTGGACAGTTGATAGTTGATAACTAAAACAACGCGGGCGTTGCCCGCGAACATACATAAAACGAAAGAGGCCGCGCCCCTGGCTTGGGGCGCGGCCTCTTTCGTTTTAGGTTGGCAGAGGTTTCGTCCGCGAGCTGTCAACTGTCCACTATCAACTGTCAACTAGATTCTGTAGGTGGTGAAGGTCATGACTTTGCTCATCAGCGCCATGGCGCCTTTGATGGGCGGGGGCAGGGGGGCGCCGCCGGCGCCTTCGGCGGTGACCGCGTGGCGCAGCTCGTCCTCGCGCATCTGCTCCAGGATGGCGCGGCTGCGCCGGTCGCCGGCGGGCAGGCGGGTGAGGTGATTCTCCAGGTGGCGCACCACCTGGTGCTCGGTCTCCGAGACGAAGCCCAGGCTCCAGCGGTCGCCGGCCAGGCCGGCGCCGGCGCCGAGGGCGTAGCTGACCGCGTAGAACAGCGGGTTCAGCCGGCTGGGCACGCCGCCCAGCTCGCGGATGCGGTCGTCGCACCAGGCCAGATGATCCTCCTCCTCCCGGGCCGCCGCCTCCATGGCGTGGCGCACATGGGGCAGGGTGGCGGTGCTGGCCTGGCCCTGATAGAGCGCCTGGGCGCACACTTCGCCGGTGTGGTTGATGCGCATCAGCCCGGTGACGTGGCGGCGCTCGCTGGGGTTGAGCGGCGCCTCCGGCTGCGGGTCCGCGTTGGGCGGCTGGCGCTCGGCGCGGGCGGAGCCCGGCGTCAGGGTGCGCAGGGCGCTGTCCACGCGGCTCAGCAGGCGATCCATGGGGCTAAAGTGTCGTTCGGTCATCGTTCCGGTCTCCGGGCACCAGTCACGGGCATGCTAGCATAACCGCTTCATTGACCAGTGAAACAGAGGGCCAGGGCATCATGCACATCAGTCCCGCGGTGGCCGGCACCGACCGCAGCGTGTCCGCCGCCTTTGTCGACTCGGTGCTGCCGGATCTGCTCGCGCACTATCGCTTGCAGCGGGCCACGGTGCTGGAACAGGCGGGCATCGACGGCGCCGTGTTCAACGACCCGGGGCGGCTGCTGCCGCTGCTCGATGTGATGCGCCTGTTTCTGGTGATTCTGGAAGCCTGCGGCGACCCCGGCCTGGGCTTTGAAACCGGGCGCCGGGTGCGGCCCCGTTCCTACCAGGTGCTGGGCTACGTGATTCTCGCCAGCGGCGATCTGGACGAAGCCATCGAGCGTCTGATGCGCTTCGAGAAGCTGTCCGGCAATCTGGGACGCACCGAACGCCGTGACGAGGGTGACCAGGTGCGTCTGTGCTGGCAGTGCCCGGTGGCGGGGGAGCCGGGGCGTATGCTCACCGAGGCGGCGATCACCGGCTGGGTGACCTTCATGCGCCCGCTGATGCCGCCCGGCGCGGCCCCGGCGGAGGTGTGTTTCCGCCATCCGCCGCCGGCGGATGCGGCCCGTTACCGGGACTGGTTCCAGGCGCCGGTGCGATTTAACGCCGACTTCGACGGCGTGCGTTTGCCGGCCGCGCTGCTGCGCCATTCGCTGGAAAGCGCCGACCCGGGGCTGGGGCGGATGATGGAGAAAGAAGCCGGGGCCCTGCTGGCGGACTTCGACGCCCACGGCAATCTGCTCAGCCGGGTGCGCTCGGCGATCTACCGGCGTCTGGGCAGTGGCGACCCGTCCGTGGACGCGGTGGCCGCGGAACTGGGGCTCACCGTGCGCACCTTGCAGAGCCGGCTGCAGCGCCAGGGGCTGGCCTATCAGGAAGTGCTCGACGGCCTGCGCCGCAGCCTGGCCGAGCTCTACCTGCGAGACCCGGCGCTCAACCTGACCGAGATCGCCCTGTTGCTGGGGTTCGCCGAGTCCAGCTCGTTCAGCCGCGCGTTCCGCCGCTGGCGCGGTGAGTCGCCGGTCAGTTGGCGTCGCCGTCTGCCGCGCCCGGATCCTTCCGGGTAAAGCGCACCAGCGCCTCGCGCAGCACGCTCATCTCCACCGGTTTGGGGATGTGCGCGTTCATCCCCGAGGCCAGGCTGCGCTCGCGGTGCTCGCGCAGAATGTGGGCGGTGAGGGCGACGATCGGCACCGCCACCAGGCCCTGGCGGCGCTCGTACTCGCGGATCCGCTGGGTGGCCTCGAAGCCGTCCATCTCCGGCATCTCGCAATCCATCAGGATCAGGTCGTAGCGCTTTTCGGTGGCCATCGCCAGGGCTTCCTTGCCGTTGGCGGCCAGGTCCGCGCTCAGCCCCAGCTTGCTGAGCATGCCGCGAATCACCTTCTGGCTGAGCTTGTGATCCTCCACCACCAGCAGTTTGAGCGCCGGATCCGGGGTTTCCGGCTGCCCCTGTTCGCGCACCGGCCGGCGCAGGCCCATTTCCTCCGCCAGCGCCTGCTTCAGGCGCGGCGCCGACACCGGCTTGGTGAGCACCCGGTGGATGCTCACGTTGCGCGCTTCGGTGGCGGTGGGGGCGTTGTTCACGCCGGTGAGCATGATCAGCGTGGTGGGGTGGGTGATCACCGGGTCCTCGTGGATGCGCGCCGCCAGCTGCAGGCCGTTCATGCCCGGCATGTGGTGGTCCAGCAGCACGATGTCGTAGGGTTCGTTGATGTTGGCCTGGGTGCGCAGCGACGCCAGCGCCTCGCGCGGGTCGTGGCAGGCGGTGACGCGCATGCCCCAGCCCAGGGCCAGATGGCGGATCACCCGGGTGACGGTGCTGGAGTCGTCGACCACCAGCATGCTGCGGCCCTGCAGCGCGCTGATGTCGGTGTCCGGGCCGCTGGGCGGCGCCTCCATGGCCGGCAGCGGCAGCACGAACCAGTAGGCCACGTCGCCGCCGTGCTCGTCGCGCTCGCCGGCGCGGCCCTGCATGGCCTCCACCAGCTGCTCGGCGATCGACAGGTTGAGGTTGCTGCTGTCCTGGCGGGCGGCGGGGTCGCGCAGCGCCCGGAAGGTGCCGGGCCGCAACGCCGTGCCGCTGAATTCGAAGCGCACCTGGCCGGCCCGGCCGGTGGGCTCCAGGGAAATGTCGATGATCAGCTCGCCGGGCTGCGCATGGCGTATGAAGGCGCCTATCAGATTGGTGAGCACCTGGCGCAGCCGCCCGGGGTCGCCCTCCATGCGCGCCGGCAGGTTGGTGTGCACGTGGGTGATCAGCTCCACCTGCTTCTCTTCCGCCCGCTCGCGGAACAGATCCACCGAGCCCATCAGCAGCTCGTTGGCGTCCAGGGCCTCGCGGTTGATGTCGGCGCCCTGGTCGGACAGCTGTGAGTATTCCAGCACATCGTTGATGATCTTGAGCAGGCTCTCGCCGGCATTGCGGATGCCGCCCACGCAGTCCTTCTGGTTGGGCGTCAGCGGCGTGTCCTCAAGAATTTCGGCCATGCCGAGAATGCCGCTCAGCGGCGTGCGCACGTCGTGCCCCATGCGCGCCAGGGTCTCCCGGCGGGTGGTGTCGACGGTGTCCGCCACGCTCTGGCTGCGCCGGTGCTCCATCTTCACATGCAGGTGCTGGTGGTGCTGGATGCGCAGGCCGGCGGCCTGGATAAAGCCGGCCAGGTTGACGGTGATCATCACGCACAGGCCCAGGTCCACGTTGCTCTGCACCAGGCCGAGCATGGTCAGGCAGCCCAGCACCACCGGACTGCCCACCAGCAGGCTGGTAAAGAAATACAGGGCGCCCAGCGGCACCTCGCGGTGCCAGGCCTGGTAGCCCAGGGCCACCAGCAGAGCGGCGGCGGCCAAGCCCAGCCCGAAGGCGGCGGCCAGGGCGCCGGCGATCGGCAGCCAGGGCACCGCCACCAGAAACAGCAGCGCCAGCAGGGTCAGGCCGCGCAGCAGGCGGTCCAGCAGCGGCGCGTTGTGGCGGCTGTCCACGAAGGTTCGGCCGACGCCGCTGGCGCCGATGATCGCCAGCATCAGGCTGCCCATCTTCAGTTGCGGCAGCCAGGCGCCGATCAGCGAGTGGCCGGCCAGGATGCCGGACGAAAACAGCACCAGGCCGGCCAGGGCGAGCAGGAAGCCGGCGTGGTAACCGTGGCTGATGCCGCCGCGCATCAGCGCCACCAGGCCGTTGTAGACGGCCAGCGCCAGCATCACGCCGAACAGCAGCCAATAGAGTGCGAACAGCGGGTCGTTGCCGAGCGCCGCCGGCAGGGTGCTCAGGTTGATGGAGTAGATCAGGCTGCCGCGCGGATTGACCCGCCAGTAGAACACCTGGGGTTCGCCGGGGGGCAGGTCGACCAGATAGACCGGCGTGCGGTGCACGAAGCGCTCGCCGGGCCCGGCGGGGCGGTAGCCGCCGTCACCGGGCAGGAAGAATTCACTGTCGAAGTAGTGGCGCGGCCCCTGCATCAGGGCAAAGCGGCGCTGGTCGCCCAGTTCGTTCTGCACCGCGATGCGGATCCACCAGGGGTGGTCGCTCAGGCCCAGCCGTTCCACGAACCGCGAGGCGGGTTTGAAGCGGCCCTCGAAATCGCCGGCGGTGACCGCCTCCAGGCTCAGGGTGCCGTCCGGGTCGGGCAGGTATTCCGAATAGATGGTGAGGCGTGCGTTGTCGGGCAGGCTGCTGACCACGTAGGGGGGCGGCGGCGCCGCCTGGACGGCGGTCGCCAGCAGCATCAGCAGGGCCGGCAGCCAGCGCAGCCAGGCCGGGGGCCGTGACGGCCGGTGGCGTTCAGCTTTCGGCGTTGGCCGCCATGTTCCGTTCGCTGTGTTGTTGTTCTTCCCTAGTGTCATCATGTCCCCGGTCCAGCACATAGGCGTCCAAGCCCGCCTCGGAGAGGATATAGGCTCCCAGTTCACTGCGTCGACCTTCGGCGCAGAGGATGTAGGTGAATTCCTGCTCCAGGCGGGGCGCCTGCTCGCGCAATTGGTTGAGCGGCAGGTTGCGGGCACCGGGGATCAGGTCATGGCGTGCCTCCATGGGCAGGCGCACGTCGATCAGCACATGGGCGCGTTCGCCTTCCAGCACGCGGTCTTCCAGCTGGTCCTCGCTGAGGCGGCGGATCACCGTGGCCTGCAGAATGGCCTGGAAGTCGGCTTTGTCCAGGCACATCAGTTCGCCGTCGCTGGTCATGGTCACGGTGGCGTTGCGCGGCTGGTCGCTGATCAGGGCGTCCTCGCCGAAGAAGCGGCCGGCGGCCAGGCCGGCCACCGGCTGATCACCGCCGGCGCCGGCGCGGCTGACCATCGCCTTGCCGCGTTTGATCACGTAGAAGGTATCGCCGCTTTCGCCTTCGCGCACCACGGTTTCGCCCAGTTCCACCTCGCGGGGCTGGAACTTCACGAACAGGGCGTGCAGCTTGGCCGGCGGCATTTGCGCGAACAGCCCCGACGCCAGCAGCGCGTCCATCCAGTTATGGTCCTCGCCGTCGCTGTCGTACTCGCCGGGCATCAGCTCGGTGGCCTGGGTCCAGGCCATCAGCAGGTCCAGCTTGTCCCGGTCGATGCTGTAGAGGGTGGCGCTGTCGCGGGTGATGGCGTTGACCGTATGACGGGGGTAGTTGTCCACGGCCAGGTAGTTCTCATCGTCGTCGGCGGCGAACGGGCGCACCGTGAAGCCGGCATCGATCAGGTCCAGCTCGCCGTCGATCAGAAAGTAGGCCTTGTCGCCGCTCTGGCCGCGCTTGAACAGCAACCGGCCGGCGGGGAGCCGGTGCACGGTGATCTGCTGTTCGATTTCGCGCAGGTGCGACGGGCTCAGGCCGTCGAAGGGAATAAAGGCGCTCAGGCGGGACACGTCGGGCGTGCCGGCGGTGTCCACCGATGTGGATGCGGTCATGGCTCCCCCGGGGTTTTCTCATTCGTTATTCTGAGGGGGTATGCTAAGCCTTTTCCCGGGCCACTGCACGGTAGCCGATGTCGCTTCTGTGATAGGCGTCGTCCCAGCCGATGCTCTGCACCGCCTGATAGGCGCGCTGCTGGGCCTGGGCCACGGTGTCGCCCAGGGCGGTGACGCACAGCACGCGGCCACCGCTGGTGACCACCTGGCCGTCGTCCTCGCGGGTGCCGGCGTGGAATACTTTGACGGTGTCCGAATCGGCGCCGTCCAGGCCGTGGATCACATCACCCTTGCGGTAGGCGTCCGGGTAGCCGCCGGCGGCCAGCACCACGCCCAGGGCCGGGCGCGGGTCCCAGTCGGCGGTGACGCTGTCCAGGGCGCCGTCCAGCGCCGCCAGGCAGAGGTCCGCCAGGCTGCTGTTCAGGCGCATCATGATCGGCTGGGTTTCCGGGTCGCCGAAGCGGCAGTTGTACTCGATCACCTTGGGGTGGCCGTCCGGGCTGATCATCAGGCCGGCGTACAGAAAGCCGGTGTAGGGCATGCCTTCGGCGGCCATGCCGGCCACGGTGGGGCGGATCACTTCTTCCATGATGCGCTGGTGCACCTGATCGGTGACCACCGGCGCCGGTGAGTAGGCGCCCATGCCGCCGGTGTTGGGGCCGGTGTCGCCGTCGCCGACGCGCTTGTGGTCCTGGCTGGTGGCCATGGGCAGGATGTGCTCGCCGTCCACCATGACAATGAAGCTGGCTTCCTCGCCGTCGAGGAATTCCTCCACCACCACCCGGTGGCCGGCGTCGCCGAATTTGTTGCCGTCGAGCATGTCGCGCACGGCGGCTTCCGCCTCTTCCAGGGTCATCGCCACGATCACGCCCTTGCCGGCGGCCAGGCCGTCGGCCTTGATCACGATCGGCGCGCCCTGCTCGCGCACATAGGCGAGGGCTTCGTTCACATCGGTGAAGTTGCCGTAGGCGGCGGTGGGGATGTTCTGGCGGGCCAGAAAGTCCTTGGTGAAGGCCTTGGAGCCTTCCAGCTGGGCGGCGGCCTTGCCGGGGCCGAAGCACTTCAGGCCGCGGCTCTGGAAGTAGTCCACCAGGCCGTCCACCAGCGGCGCCTCGGGGCCGACGATGGTCAGCGCCACGCCTTCGCGCTCGGCCAGGTCGGCCAGGCCGGTCTGATCGTTGACGTCCAGGGCCACGTTTTCCAGCTTGGCGTCGCGGGCGGTGCCGGCGTTGCCCGGCGCCACCAGCACTTTCTCCACCTGTTCCGCTTGCGCCACTTTCCAGGCCAGGGCGTGCTCGCGGCCACCGCCGCCGATGATCAGGACTTTCATGGGCTCGATTCTCTTATCCTTGCTTAGTGCCGGAAATGCCGCATGCCGGTGAACACCATGGCGATGTCCGCTTCGTCGGCGGCGGCGATCACTTCCTCGTCGCGGATCGAGCCGCCCGGCTGGATCACGCAGCGGATGCCCGCCTTGCCGGCATTGTCCAGGCCGTCGCGGAACGGGAAGAAGGCGTCGGAGGCCATCACCGAACCGGCCACTTCCAGGCCCGCGTGCTCGGCCTTGATGGCGGCGATGCGCGCGGAATTAACGCGGCTCATCTGGCCGGCGCCGACGCCCACGGTCTGCCGGTTCTTGGCGTAGACGATGGCGTTGGACTTGACGAACTTGGCCACCTTCCAGGCGAAAATGGCGTCGTGCAGTTCCGCCTCGGTGGGAGCGCGTTTGGTCACCACCTTGAGGTCTTTCTCGGTGATCATGCCCACGTCCCGGTCCTGCACCAGCAGGCCGCCGTTGACGCGCTTGTAGTCCAGGCCGCCGGCGGTGGCGCCGTCCCATTCGCCGCACACCAGCACGCGCACGTTCTTCTTGGCGGCGGTGATGGCCAGGGCTTCTTCGGACACCTTGGGCGCGATGATCACTTCCACGAACTGGCGGTCGACGATCGCCTTGGCTGTGGCCGCGTCCAGTTCCCGGTTAAAGGCGATGATGCCGCCGAAGGCGCTTTCCGGGTCGGTGGCGAAGGCCAGCTCGTAGGCCTGGTCGATGCCCTCCAGGCTGACCGCCACGCCGCACGGGTTGGCGTGTTTGACGATCACGCAGGCCGGCTTGCTGAAGGACTTCACGCACTCCAGGGCGGCGTCGGTGTCGGCGATGTTGTTGTAGCTGAGCGCCTTGCCCTGCAGCTGGCGGGCGGTGGCCACGGACGCCTGGCCGGGCTGACGCTCCACATAGAAAGCCGCTTTCTGGTGGGGGTTCTCGCCGTAACGCATGCCCTGGGCTTTCTTGAAGTTCAGGTTGATGGTGCGCGGGAAATCCTGATTGTCCTCGCCCACCAGCTTGCCGAAGTGGTTGGCGATGGCGCTGTCGTAGGCGGCGGTGTGCTCGAACGCCTTGATCGCCAGGTCGAAACGCAGGCCGTCGGACAGGGCGCCGCCGTTGCCGTTCAGATCGTCGAGCACGCGGGCGTAGTCGCCGGCGTCGGTGACGATGCCCACATGGGCGTGGTTCTTGGCCGCCGAGCGCACCATGGTGGGGCCGCCGATGTCGATGTTCTCGATGGCGTCCTCGAGGCTGCAGTCGGGCCGCGCCACGGTCTGTTCAAAGGGGTAGAGGTTGACCACCACCAGGTCGATGGGGCGAATGTCGTTATCCGCCATCACCGCATCGTCCTGGCCGCGCCGGCCGAGGATGCCGCCGTGCACCTTGGGGTGCAGGGTTTTCACCCGGCCGTCCATCATTTCCGGGAAGCCGGTGTAGTCGGACACTTCGCGTACCGCGATGCCCGCTTCCTGGATGGCGCGGAAAGTACCGCCGGTGGACAACAGCTCCACGCCCCGGTCGGCGAGGGCGCGGGCGAAATCGACGATGCCGGTTTTATCCGAGACGCTGATCAGCGCGCGTTCAACGGCCTTGCTCATGGGATGATCACCTTAAAAATAAGAAAGGGGCAGTCGGAAACTGCCCCTGTCGTCACGGGTTGCGTTCAGAGCAAGCCGTATTGCTTGAGTTTCTTGCGCAGCGTGCCGCGGTTCAGGCCCAGCAGCTCGGCGGCCTTGGTCTGGTTGCCGCGGGTGTACTCGAGAACTTTCTCAAGCAGAGGAATTTCCATTTCCGCCAGCACCATCTGATACAGCTCGCTGACCGGCTCGCCTTCCAGCTGGTTGAAGTAATCGGCGAGCGACCGTCGCACGCAGTTGCGCAGCGTGTCGTGGGTTTCGCTGCGGGCCAGCGTGAGATGGGGTTTGCGCGATTCAGCGGTATTCATTTCTGTCAGTGTCCGTGCAGCAGCGGTCTTCATTGAAGAAAGGGTCATGCGGCCAATGCTCCGTCTTTGTTCCGGGCAGACACCTCGCCGTAGCCACCGATTCGAATCCGGTCGCCGAGGGCGCTGATCTGTTGGAAAAACTGCTCAATGGCCCGCCGTTGTTGGCCGGCCTTTTCCAGTTTGTTGAACCCGCGCCGAAAATCTTCCCCGCCGGGCAGGTGTTGCGTATACCAGCCCAGATGCTTGCGGGCGATGCGCACGCCGGAGTAGTCCCCGTAAAAGCGATGCAGGTCGATCAGGTGCGCGAGGACGCGGGCAGCCACGTCTTCGACCTTCGGCGCCGGGGGCAGCCGACCGTGATCCAGGTAATGCACGGTGTCCTGGAAGATCCAGGGATTACCCTGGGCAGCGCGGCCGATCATGATACCACTGGCACCCGTGGTTTCCAGTATCCGTTGGGCTTTTTGTGGCGAATTGATATCACCGTTGGCGATAACAGGGATGCCCACCGCGGCCACAACGTCGCGGACGGTGTGGAACTCCGCCTCGCCGTTGAACTTGTCGGCGCGGGTGCGTCCATGGATCGCCAGCGCCTGGATACCGGCCTGCTCGGCGATGCGGGCGATGGCCACGGCATTGCGATCGTCGCGGGTCGGGCCGGTGCGGATTTTCAGGGTCACCGGCACGTCCACCGCCGCCACCACCGCGTCCAGAATCCGGGCCACCAGGTCCGGGTCGGAAAGCAGTGCGGAGCCGGCGGCGCGCTTGCACACCTTTTTCGCCGGGCAGCCCATGTTGATATCGATGATCTGCGCGCCCCGGTCCACATTGGCCCGGGCCGCGTGCGCCAGCATGTCCGGTTCGCCGCCGGCGATCTGCACCGACACCGGCCCCGGCTCGCCGCTATGGTCGAGCCGGTGGGCGGACTTGCGGGTGTCCCACAGCCGGGTGTCGGAAGTCACCATTTCGGACACCACCAGCCCGGCGCCCAGCTCCCGGCATAAATGCCGGAAAGGACGATCCGTCACGCCGGCCATGGGCGCGAGAATCAAGGGGTTGGGGAGCAGGTAGGAGCCGATTTGCATGCTGGATTCGGGTTCGGTTGGCAGTCAGGTGTCGCCTGGAACACTGTTGAAAGTGCCCCGCGCGGGCCGCGCGGGGCGACAATGATAGTGACCCGGAGCGCCGGGGGAAAGGCCCGTGATCAATCAGGGCCGCTGGGACACCCGGGACGACGGCGGCGCGGGGGCGCGCAGGCGCAGGTTGTAGTTCACCGCGCGCTCGCCGGGATCGACGATTTCCAGGGCAATGTGCACCGGGGTATCCACCGGCATGGCGTCCAGCGCGGCCAGCTCGCCGCGCAGATATTCCGACGGCGCGAAGCGGCGCATGGCCACGGTGTCGCCGCGCAGATCCTTGAAGGTCAGCTCCAGCGCCGGAAACGGCTGCGGCCAGTCGCCCTCGTTGAACAGCAGGGCGTCCACCATCAGGGCGTTCTGGTAGTGCGGGTGGCTGCGCACCACCAGGTTGGCGCCGCGCAGCCGGCTCAGGTCGGTCTGCAGCGGCAACTGGCAACCGAGCAGCTGGCAGGCCTCCGCGTACAGCGGCCGCCACTGCGGCGAGCGCGCCAGGGTGTCGAAATGGAAGAAGGCGTATTGAGCCGCCAGCAGCACCAGGGCGAGCACCGACAGCAGCGCCCATTTGGCGGTCACCGCCGGCCCGGAGGGTGGCGCCGCCATGTAGTCCAGGCGCTCGTTGGCGACTTTATGGCGCCGTGTGGGGGTGCTGTTCAGAAACTCGAACTGGTCGTCGTGTTCGCTGATCGGGTCCGGGCGGGACGCGGCCGCCGGGCGGGGTTTCGGCGGCGGCGCGCTGGCCGGGGCCGGCTCGTCCTCGTCGTCCAGGTCTTCCAGCAGCGCTTCCGCCCAGGCTTCATCGGTGTCGTCGCTGCCGCCGGCCCGGCCGGCGCCTTCCATGTCCGAGAAGTCCTCACCCAGCCCTTCGTCGCCGTCGCGGTCCAGGGACAGGAACGAATCGCTCAGCTCGCTATCGCCGAAGCCGCCGCTTTTTTTGCCGTCGTCCTGGCCGTCGGTGTCCTCGTCGTCGTCGAGGGCGTACTGCCATTGCCCGGCGTTATCGCCGGTGGGGGCGGTGTCGTTGTCATCGGCGTGGGGCCGCGCCGGCGTTTCGCCGACGAAGTGATCGGTGGCCTGGAAGATCTGCAGACAGGAACCACAGCGCACCGCACCCCGGGCCTGCCCCAGGTGCTCGTCGCTGATCTTGAATTGGGCACCGCAATGCGGGCAGCGGGTTTTGTACTGGCCGGCCATGGTTTTTATGTTTTGAGGGATAGAAAGTTTGTTGTACAGAAAAACAGGGGGTGGCGGCAAGCGCCGCGGCCGCTTATCTGTCCGCCTTGCGAACCCCGTCCACCCGCACCCAGTCGCCGCGCTGCCGGGTGGGGCTGAGATCGAACCAGGGCGCGTAGGCGTCGCGCACGCTTTGCGCCTGATCGGCGAGGATGCCGGACAGCGCCATCGGCGCGCCCGGGCGGCAGCGGCCGGCCAGCGCCGGCGCCAGCTCGATCAGCGGCGCGGCGAGAATATTGGCCACCAGCAGGTCGCACTGATAGTCGGTGGCCAGGGCCTCCGGCAGGCACAGATCGAGCCGCTCGCCGACGCCGTTGGCGGCGGCGTTGTCGGCGCTGGCGGTGAGCGCCTGATGGTCGATGTCGGTGCCCAGCGCCCGCTCCGCGCCCAGTAGCAGCGCGGCGATCGCCAGCACCCCGGAGCCGCAGCCGAAGTCCAGCACCTGCTTGCCGTCCAGGCCGGTCTGCTCCAGCCACTCCAGGCACAGGGCGGTGGTGTCATGGGTGCCGGTGCCGAACGCCAGGCCCGGGTCCAGCTTGAGATTGACCGCGTCCGGCTGCGGCGGGTCGCTCCAGCTGGGTACGATCCACAGCCGCTCGCCGAAGCGCATGGGCTGGAAGTCGTCCATCCAGGCCCGTTCCCAGGCCTGGTCGGCCAGTGCTTCGACACGGTGATCGGCGAACACCAGACCCTGCTCGCCCAGGCGGGCGAGGATGGCGTCGGTGTCGGTGTCGTCGCTGAACAGGGCGGTGACCACGGT
>Ga0114901_1000031_pt1 | contig 142380 bp, 138 predicted proteins | sample MalvireepMed_s16_FD_89686 | JGI IMG/M metagenome (GOLD analysis project Ga0114901, IMG submission 89686) | Marine viral communities from the Global Malaspina Expedition - Malaspina viral metaG DeepMed_s16 | ecosystem: Environmental > Aquatic > Marine > Oceanic | place: Mediterranean Sea... | reverse complement strand
TGCACGGCTTCATCACCATGGGCGGCGCCATCCCCAGCGCCCGCAAAGCGGTGAACGCCATCACCCGGCAGATCAAAGAGCGCCTCTGACCGCGGATCCTGTGGGAGCGGGCCCGCTCCCACAAGGCGCTCCTGCAAGGTCTTGCGTTACACTATGCGCTCCATGTCTTATCCAACCCCAAGGACTGCCATGACCGAGCGTAAACCGATCATCCTTGTCGACGGCTCCTCCTACCTGTACCGGGCCTTCCACGCGCTGCCGCCGCTGACCACCTCCACCGGCCGGCCCACCGGCGCGGTGCGCGGCGTCGCCTCGATGCTGCGCAAGATGATCAACGACTACGACCCCGAGTACATGGCGGTGGTGTTCGACGCCAAGGGCAAAACCTTCCGCGACGAGCTGTTCGAGCAGTACAAGGCCAACCGGCCGCCGATGCCCGACGAGCTGCGCGAGCAGGTGCAGCCGCTGCACGACCTGATCCGCGCCATGGGCCTGCCGCTGATCATCGAGGACGGCGTCGAAGCCGACGACGTGATCGGCACCTTCGCGCGCATTTTCAGCGCCGAACAAAAGCCGGTGCTGATCTCCACCGGCGACAAGGATATGGCACAGCTGGTCAACGACCACGTCACCCTGATCAACACCATGAACAACGCCGTCTACGACATCGACGGCGTGCGTGAAAAATTCGGTGTCGGCCCGGAGCTGATTATCGATTTCCTGGCGCTGATGGGCGACAAGGTGGACAACATTCCCGGTGTCCCCGGCGTCGGCGAAAAGACCGCGCTGGCGCTGCTCACCGGTCTGGGTTCGCTGGAAAAGATTTACGACAACCTGGACAAGGTCGCCGAGCTGAATTTCCGCGGCGCCAAGTCCATGGGCAAGAAACTGGAAGAACACCGCGAGCAGGCGTTTCTCTCCTACGAGCTGGCCACCATCAAGGTGGACTGCGAACTCAAGGAAGCCCTGGACGACCTCAAACTGCTGACGCCCGACGCGGAAAAGCTGGCCGGTTACTACCGCGATCTGGAATTCAAAGGCTGGCTCAATGAATTGCTGGAAGGCGACGACCCGGCGGTAGAGGGCGCTCCGGACATCGAGAGCGAACAGAGCATCGACCGGGACGGCTACCAGACCGTGCTTACCGAGGAAGAACTTGACGCTTGGCTCGACAAACTTAAGAAAGCCGAGCTGTTCGCCTTCGACACCGAAACCACCAGTCTCAATTACATGGAAGCGGACCTGGTCGGCGTCAGCTTCGCCACCGCCCCCGGCGAAGCCGCCTACGTGCCCTTCGGCCACGACTATCCGGGCGCGCCGGATCAGCTCGACCGCGCTCTGGTACTGGACAAGCTCAAGCCCGTTCTCGAAGACGAGCAAAGCAAAAAAATCGGCCAGAACCTCAAGTACGACATGAGCGTACTGGCCCGCGCCGGCATCACCCTGCGCGGCGTGGAATACGACACCATGCTGGAATCCTATGTGATCGACTCCGTGGCCACCCGCCACGATATGGACTCCCTGGCGCTGAAATATCTGGGCCACAAAAACATCAGCTTCCAGGAGATCGCCGGCAAGGGCGTCAAGCAGCTCACCTTTAACCAGGTCGGGCTCGATGAAGCCGGCCCCTACGCCTCCGAAGACGCGGACATCACCCTGCGCCTGCACCAGACCCTGTGGCCGCGCCTGGAAAAAGAAGCGGGTCTGAAAAGCGTGTTCCACGACATCGAAATGCCGCTGGTGCCGGTGCTCAGCCGCATCGAGCGCAACGGCACCTACGTGGACGCGGACATGCTCAAAAAGCAGAGCACTTTTCTCGCCAAGCGCATGATGGAGCTGGAAGAAAAAGCGTTCGAGGAAGCGGGCCAGAAATTCAATCTCGGCTCGCCCAAACAGCTCGGCGAAATTCTTTACGAAAAACTGGAAATCCCGGTCATCAAGAAGACGCCCAAGGGCGCGCCGTCCACCGCCGAAGCCGTGCTTCAGGACCTGGCGCTGCAAGGCTACCCGCTGCCCCAGGTGATCATGGACTACCGGGGTGTCTCCAAGCTCAAGAACACCTACACCGACAAGCTGCCGGAACTGATCAACCCCACCACCGGCCGCGTGCACACCTCCTACCACCAGGCGGTGGCCGCCACCGGCCGGCTGTCTTCCAGTGATCCCAACCTGCAGAACATTCCGGTGCGCAGCGAAGAAGGCCGCAAAATCCGCCTGGCGTTCTCGGCACCCCAAGGCAAAAAGATCGTCGCCTGCGACTACTCACAGATTGAGCTGCGCATCATGGCGCATCTGTCCGGCGACAAAGGTCTCACCCACGCCTTCGAACACAACCTGGACATTCACCGCGCCACCGCCGCCGAAGTCTGGGGCAAGACCCTCGAGGACGTCAGCGACAACGAACGCCGCAACGCCAAGGCCATCAACTTCGGCCTGATCTACGGCATGAGCGCCTTCGGCCTCGCCAAACAACTCGGCATCCCGCGCGGCGAAGCCCAGGAATACATCGACCGCTACTTCGAAAAATACCCCGGCGTAAAACGCTACATGGAAAACACCCGCGCCGACGCCGCCGAAAAAGGCTACGTGGAAACCCTGTTCGGCCGCCGCCTCTACCTGCCGGAAATCAACAGCCGCAACGGCCAGCGCCGCCAGGCCGCCGAGCGCACCGCCATCAACGCGCCCATGCAGGGCACCGCCGCCGACATCATCAAGCACGCCATGATCAAGGTTCACCACTGGCTCGAAGACAGCAAACTGGACGCCCTGATGATCATGCAGGTGCACGATGAGCTGGTGTTCGAAGTGAAGGAAAGCCAGGTCGACGACCTGGTCAAAGAAGTCACCCAGCGCATGGAAGCCGCCGCCAAACTGGACGTGCCGCTGATCGTCGACGCCGGGATCGGGAACAACTGGGAAGAAGCGCACTAAAAGCAGAAAAGGGGAGAAGCAGGATGCTTGACACTTTGGGTGAGACCAAGGCGCCTTCGGCGCGGCAACTTACGGTGCTTTGGTTTGTGCCGCTTTCCGCACCACTGATGATCGGGGTGGCGCTGTCACTCTTGGCGATGTTCGCACACTACCCGCCACCGGCTGAGTTGCTGAGCAGGGAAACGCTATGGGGTGTCAGCCTTGCCGCCATGGCGTTGGTGTTGTTGGTCGGCCGGCGGTTGCGCAATCTTGTCATGGCCCCGGAGAGGATCGCGCATCGACCGTTGCCTGGTAGCGCCGAATCTTCGCGGGATATTAAGACGCAGGCGGCGTCCAAGGTGCAGCACAGCATGTTCATACTTCTGGGCCTGTTGAACTTCGTATCCGTGTTGGTGGTGGCCGCTTGTTTCATGCACGCGGACGCGGAACTGGCGCTGCTTAACGGCGTTTATACCCTGGTTCTGGCGGTCGTTACCAAGCCGGACTTTGCGTTGGCAATGCGCGAGACCGAAGCGGTACTGCGACGCCAGGGCTAAACCCTCGGGAGACCGTTCGATGGAAAAACAGTTCTGGGAAGAAAAATGGGAAGCGCAGGAGCTGGGCTTCCATCTGTCGTTCGTGCACCCGATCCTGAAGCGTAATCTCGCTGCTTTCGATCTGCCCGCCGGGGCGACGGTCTTTCTGCCGCTGTGCGGCAAGACGCTGGATATCGGCTGGCTGCTGGAGCAGGGGTTGCGTGTGGTCGGGGTCGAGCTCAGCGAGTTGGCGGTGAGCCAACTGTTCGAGTCGCTGGGCGTTAACCCGGACGTGTCGCCCTGGGGTGACGGCCGGGTGTGGCGCCATGGCGCGCTGACGGTGTTCCAGGGTGATGTCTTCGCGCTCACGGCGGGCGATCTGGGCGATGTGGCGATGGTCTACGACCGGGCGGCGCTGGTGGCTTTGCCGGCGGCCATGCGCGAGCGCTACGCGGCGCACCTGGCGTCTGTCACGGCGAGCGCCCCGCAGTTGTTGATCACCTTCGAGTACGACCAGGATCGCATGGACGGGCCGCCGTTCGCTGTGCCCGCCGAAGAAGTGAAGCGCTTGTATGGCAGTAGCCATGCGCTGGACTGCCTGTCCCGCAAGGACGTGATCGACAACCAGCCGGCGTTCCGCGAACGCGGTCTCGACCGTTTCGAGGAAATCGCCTGGCGGTTGGCCCCTCTCTGACCCACCGTTCTGACACCCTTTTACATCCCCCGCCTTGTGCTCGCCTCTGTAGCCACTAAGTTGGAAGCATTCGACTTCCGATGATTTCAGTGAGGAGACGGACCATGTTGAACGTGAGCGGGGAGACCGTGTGCCGCCTGGTGGAATTGGCCCAGGCCTTCCAGGCGCGGGACACGGTGGCCATGCCGGAGGACGCCGGCAACCCCATCGACGATGCGGCTGGCGCGGAGGCGCTGACGGAGCCGGCGGGCGGCGAAGAGGACGGCTCGGTGGCGGAGTTCCGCACCATCATCGAGGACCTGGAGCCGGATCAGCAGACCGAGGTGGTGGCGCTGATGTGGCTGGGCCGTGGCGACTTCCAGGAAGACGAGTGGGAGGAGGCCCTGCGTCTGGCCCGCGACGAGTGGACCCCGGACACCGCCGACTTCCTGCTCGGCCACCCGCTGCTGTCCGAATACCTGGTAGAGGGCCTAGCCGTGTTCGGCGTCCAATGCGACCTCTAAGGGAGCCAGTCCCGTTTTGCTTTACCGATCTGTCGTTTAATGACGGCTTGGGCATTGTCGAGTTCACTGGTTAGCTGATGGTCCTCTATGAAGTTGCGGTGCCAAGCCTCTAGATTAGTGCTGAGTGACGAGGCTTGAGCTCGGATTAACCGGTGAATGTACTTCGGCGCCATCCCCAGTTGATTGGCGAAAACGCCCCAGTGTTTGCGATGGAGATTGCCGGGATCATTGTGACTACCCACCGGTAGAGCCAGTTGGTGGCTGATGTTGTCGATGGCTAGAGTACAGACCAGATCATAGAAGGGCGCCAGCGACCAGCCTTTCCGCCCGTGAGAGATCAGCGATAGGTTCTTCAGGTGGCCGTCGGCGTTCCCCGCTAGCGCATTGAAGATTTGCCAACGAGCGAAGGCTTGTAAATCCAGAGCAGGCCTTAGGCAATGCTTTTGGATGGCCGCTGCCACCTTGGCCACTGCGTTGTCCCCGGCCTCGTATTTGGCGTTATGGGAGAGTCCCTGCGCCTGGCAGAAGTCTTCTTGGTGCAAGCGATCTACAACACCGTCGTGGGTTTGGCGATCATAGCGCTCGGCTAGCGACGCGATGTGTGGGCCGATACGCACAAGGCGCACTGGAGCGACCGGCAATCCCAACTTTTCGGCGATATATGTGGTGTAGATTTCCAGCAACGGCACTTGCTTCAGGTCGCGCACCGGAAGTTTCAATATATGTGTGGAAGCGGCGCCGTCCTCGGGTAGTTGCAGGTGCCAGGTGCCGTCGCAATTGGCTGTGGCTCGTACCGGTATTTTGTCCTGAGCGCCGGCGAGAGAAAGACGTGGTGCGGTGTCGCCGTCAAGCCAGTTGGCGCGGCCCCTCTCAATCGCTGTTATCAAGTCGGCTTGCGTGAGCACTCGAAGCGCATTCCCATCAGTATTTGGAGAATCACCTTCTGGCAGCAACTGCAATGCGCCGGCGCAGTCGCCGCCGAGCTTTTCCAGCAGCGTGAAATCGTCGTCGGCGATACCCAGCTGCCGCACCAGCCGGTCCCGGGCGTTTCCTTCCGGCAACAGATTGGCGAAGAAATGATGCCCGCGCAGATCCGGCGGCAGGAAGTCGCCGGTCTCGTCCACGGGCAGGCTGCAGGAGATCGCCCAGCCGTCGTCCAGCCAGTCGCCGTCGTAGATAAACGCCATGCGACCGCCGCCGCTGTCCAACAACCGGCCGACCTTGCGGTCTTGATACCAGACGTTCAGGGCCCGGCTCATGAGGCACCCCCTCGTGGCACGGCGAACAGATCCAGCCCCACCAGGCGCGCGATCTTCAGCGCCAGTCCCAGACGCACCGTGTCCTTGCCGCGCTCGAGCTCCGACAAAAAGCGCGGGCCGACGCCGGCGATTTCCGCCAAGTCCACCTGGGTCAGACCCTGGGCCTTACGGGCGGCGCGAATACGCCGGCCCAGCTCTTCCGGGCTGTCCACGTTGTACTGTTTCGGCAGGGCGCTCATTAGGAGGCTCCAAATATTCCTGATCGGTAATATTAGGGTGATAGGGCGCCGGAAGTCCAATAATAATACCGATCGGTAATAATTTGGTAATTAGGCCGGAAACGGGCGGCTTTCTTCCCGATCGGTATCGCCGCCCATCGCCAATGCCTACCAGCGGATTGCCACCAATAAATTCAATCTGTAGCCACCATAGGGAACCTTCACTGCCGTCATAAAAATGTCACGGCTATAGTCCTTCGCGTTTGCGAATCATTCACAACGCGAGGAGAGACCGTGAATATAACAAAAGCCGCCTTAGTGGCCGCCTTTACGCTTGCAACGTCCACGGCCGTGTCGGCCAGCCCCCTGGGTCAGCCCGGGGGCTACCACCACGGCTATCAGAAAAGCCCCGCCCGTTCACCGATGGCCAGCCCGTACTGGTGGCCGGAAACCCTGGATCTGCGCCCGCTGCGTCAGCACGCGGAAAAATCCAGCCCGGTGGCGGACGATTTTGATTACGCCGAGGCCTTCGCCGAGCTCGATCTGGACGCGCTGAAAGCGGACCTGCGCGCGCTGATGACCGATTCCCAGGACTGGTGGCCCGCGGATTACGGCCACTACGGCCCGTTCTTTATCCGCATGGCCTGGCACAGCGCCGGCACCTACCGCGTGCACGATGGCCGCGGCGGCGCCCGCGGTGCCCAGCAGCGTTTCGAGCCGCTCAACAGCTGGCCGGACAACGTCAGCCTGGATAAGGCCCGCCGTCTGTTGTGGCCGCTTAAGCAGAAGTACGGCAACCGTATTTCCTGGGCCGACCTGATGGTGCTGGCCGGCACCGTGGCCATGGAAGACATGGGCTTCAAGACCTACGGCTTCGCCGGGGGCCGCGAGGACGATTGGGAAGCGGACATCACCTACTGGGGTTCGGAGACCGAGTGGCTGGGCGATGAGCGCCACGACGAGGACGGCAAGCTGGAGAAGCCGCTGGCCGCCGTGCAGATGGGCCTGATCTATGTGAACCCGGAGGGCCCCAACGGCAAGCCGGATCCAATGCTGTCGGCGCAGTCGATCCGTCAGAGTTTTGCCCGCATGGCCATGGGCGATGAAGAGGTGGTGGCGCTGATCGCCGGCGGTCATACCTTCGGCAAAGCCCACGGCGCGCACAAGGCGGAGGAGTGCCTGGAAGCGGAGCCCGCCGCCGCGCCCATCGAGCAACAGGGCCTGGGCTGGAAGAACAACTGCGGCTCCGGCAAGGGCGCCGACACCTACACCAGCGGCCTGGAAGGCGCCTGGTCGGTGAACCCCACCGCCTGGACGCACCAGTACCTGGACAACCTGTTTGGCTATGAGTGGGTGCAGACCAAGAGCCCGGCCGGCCACATTCAGTGGATCCCCGCCGACGGTCAGGCCGCCAACCTGGTGCCGGACGCGCACATCGAAGGCAAGCGCCACGCCCCGATCATGTTCACCACCGACCTGGCGCTGAAGGTCGATCCGCAATACCGCAAGATCGCCAAGCGCTTCCATGAAAACCCGGAAGAGTTCGAGGACGCCTTCGCGCGCGCCTGGTTCAAGCTGACCCACCGGGACATGGGCCCGCGCGCCGGCTACCTGGGCCCGGACGTGCCCGACGAAGCCTTGATCTGGCAGGACCCGATTCCGGAAGTGGATTACAAGCTGATCTCCAAGGGCGACGCGGAAGACCTTAAAGAGGAAATCCTCGCGTCCGGGCTCACCGTGCCGCAGCTGGTGCGCACCGCCTGGGCCTCCGCCTCCACCTTCCGGGGTTCCGACCTGCGCGGCGGCGCCAACGGCGGCCGGGTCGCGCTGGCGCCGCAAAAGGACTGGCCGGTGAACGACCCTGAAGAGCTGGATCAGGTGCTGGCGACGCTGGAACAGATCCGCGCCGACTTCAACGAAGGGGGGCTGTTCCGCCGCAGCAAAATCTCCCTGGCGGACATGATCGTGCTGGGCGGGGCCGCGGCCATCGAGAAAGCCGCCGCCGACGCCGGCCACGACATCGAGGTGCCGTTCACCCCGGGGCGTGCCGACGCCACTCAAGCCATGACCGATGTGGAGGCGTTCGCGGTGATGGAGCCCCAGGCGGACGGCTTCCGGAACTACTTCAGTGAAGAGAGCCGGCTTTCCCCCACCGACAGCCTGGTGGACAAGGCCGACCTGCTGACGCTGAGCGTGCCGGAAATGACCGTGCTGGTGGGCGGCATGCGCAGCCTGGACGCCAACGTGGACGGCGCCGACCACGGCGTATTCACCGATCGCCCGGGCACCCTGAGCAACGACTTCTTCGTTAATCTGCTGGACATGTCCACCCGGTGGGCGCCGTCGGAAAACAACGAAGGTCTGTATGAAGGGCACGATCGCCAGAGCGGCGAGCTGAAGTGGACCGCCACGCCGGTGGATCTGATCTTTGGTTCCAACGCCGAGCTGCGCGCGGTGGCGGAGTACTACGCTCTCAGCGACAACGACGATAAGTTCGTGAGCGACTTCGTGGCCGCCTGGACCAAGGTGATGAACCTGGACCGCGCCGCGCTCTGACACCCTGCTTCAGAACTTTTTCAGGCAACCCTCCCGCCGGCCCGTGCAAGGCCGGCGGACTTCCCTTAGCGGCGACACCCTGTCGCCGCTTTTTTTGCGCTAGCGGGCCAGTTTCTTCACCGGCGTAAAGCTGGTGTCCGCTTTCAGCCGCTGGACCCGTTTCGGGAACTGCTCCCGGCGCGCCCGTTCGCCCAGCCGTATCAGGCTCCGGTTCACCGACGGCACGCTTTTGCGCACCAGCTCCGCGCCCAAACGTAACGGTATCTGCGCCGGCCACACGTACTTGGTGGCGGTGCGCGGCAGCCCCAGCTTGTCGCCGGCGTCGTCGCCCAGGACGTAGCGGGTATAGCCGGCGCGCAGGGTGTATTCCAGCTTGCCGAGACGCTTCGCCAGCCAGCCGTCGCCGCTGTCCTGCAGCGAGGCCCGGGCCAGCGCCTCGCCCAGGCGGCGGCTGTCCTCGTCGCTCTCGCCGATGGTGGCGATCACCTGGTAGAGCGCGCGCATGGCATCCGCCTCGCAGGCCGGCAGCAGGCGTTCGTCCACGCCCATCAGGTAGCCCACATAGCGCCACAGGTGCACCACCGCTTCCCGTTCGCGCTTGCTGAACAGAAAGCCCAGCGAGCGCAGGCCGGAGAGAAAGATCACCGAAAATTCCAGGATCGTGGCCATGGAATCCCACTGGTTCAGCGGGTGCCCCCAGGCCGGGTCCCACTTGTCCGACTTGAGCAGCATGGCGCGTACCTGGGCGTGCATCAGGCGCACGCGCACGGCGCTTTTGAAGCCGTCGCGGTCACGCTCCAGGCCGCCGGGGGTGGTCACGTCGATCCAGAATTTGCCGGTCTCCACCAGCCGCCGGTTGGCCATGCGGTCCAGCTCGCCGGTGAACGCCAGCGGCTTGGCCGCCGCCGCCGCCAGATAGCCGCCCATCAGGGACAGATTGCGCAGCACCAACTCGCCGGCCAGGCCCACCCGGTGGGAGACCTCGCAGGCCAGCCGGAGCTGCGCCCGGTCCAGCCAGATGGGTTCGTGGTCGACCTGGTGAAACAGGGCGGTCAGTTCTTCCGGCGGGTCGTCGAGGGTGTGCAGGCCCTGTTCCAGGGCCTGGTCCAGCAGTTTGCGGCCCTGGCCCGCGGGCAGGCGGTGGTACATGGCGACCACCGCGTCGGCGAGCGGGTCCCCGGCCAGCATTGCCTGGCGGATCGACGCCATCTGCCCCGGCGTCGGGTGCGGGTCGGAGCCGAGCAGCCATTTGAACAGGCGCCGGCCGCGCCGCATGCCGGGGCGGTCCGGGTCGCCGACCCGGTTAAGGCGGGCCGGATCGGTGAGGGGCTCGCGGATCATGGCGGTCATGGGGCGCTCCTTGCAGCGTGCGGCTGGCAATGTAGAACCGGTGAGTTCTATGCAGCATATCAAGCCGCCGTGCCGATGACATGACCGGAATGATCAGCGCGGCCGGTGTTTTCGGGCACCGGCCCGGAGCGGCTTACCAGGGCAGCTCGCTGCCGTCGGAGTGCCAGAAGGTGCCTGTGTTGTCCAGGTTGAGTTCGTCCATGCGCTGCACCAGGCGGTGGGCGGCCTTCTCGGCGGTGATGTGCCCGGTGTGGCCGGTCATGTCGGTCTGCACATAGCCCGGGTGCAGAATGGCCACGGCGATGCCCTTGTCCTTCAGGTCCACGGCGAGGGATTTGCCGGCGGCGTTGAGGCCGGCCTTGCTGATGCGGTAGCCGTACTTCTTGCCGGAATCGTTATCGGCGATGGAGCCCATGCGCGAGGTCATCAGGCCCACCTTGGCGCCGTCACCGAGGTTGTCCAGCAGGGCATGGGTGACGCGCAACGGGCCCAGGGTGTTCACTTCGAACTGCTTCTGGATCTGCTCGAAGTTCATGTCCTCCAGGGTTTCGCTCTCCATCATGCCGGCGTTGTTGTAGAGCACGTCCACGGGGGTGTCGCCCAGTTCCTGTTTGAGCGTTTGCACGTCCTCGGCGCGGCTCACGTCGATGCCCTCGATAACGCGCACGCCCAGATCGTGCAGGTCTTCGCCGCCCTTCTTCACGGCGGACGAGCGGCACACCGCGATAACGTGATTGCCGCGCGCTTTCCACAGGCGCGCCATGTCATAGCCGATGCCACGGTTGGCACCGGTGATTACGATGGTCTGGCTCATTGGTTCCGTCCTTGCGGTTGCGTTGCGATGCCCCACAACCTGGGGCCTGCCGGCGCGCGGGGCAACCCGGGGGCGGTGTCCAAAACAGACTTTTACGTTCACTGCGTGGCAGTATTCGGCGCCGGGCGCGGGAACCTGTTACATTCCAAGTCCTTCACAATTTCCAGGTTAAAAGGATCGACCCATGACTATTTCCGTAGGCGACAAGATTCCCGACGTCACCATCAAGACCAACGGCGCCAAGGGCCCCGAGGACCTCTCCACCGGCGAGTTTTTCAAAGGCCGTAAAGTGGTGTTGTTCGCGGTGCCCGGTGCGTTCACTCCGGGGTGTTCCAACACCCACATGCCCGGTTTCGTGGTGGAAGCGGACGAGCTGCTCTCCAAGGTGGACGTGATCGCCTGCCTGGCCACCAACGACGCCTTCGTGATGGACGCCTGGCAGAAGGATCAGAACGCCGAGCGCATCACCATGCTGGCGGACGGCAACGCGGAATTCGTCAAAGCCCTGGGGCTGGAACTGGACGCCACCGGCGGCGGCATGGGCATCCGCAGCAAACGCTTCGCGCTGGTCGCCAATGACGGCGTGGTGGAATACCTGGGTGTGGATGAAAAGGGCGTGGAAGACAGCAGCGCCCAGACCGTGCTCAAGCACATCTGAACGCGCCGTGGCCGGGGCCGCGCGCCCCGGCCGTGATTCAGCGTTTCAGATATTTGGCCGCCATCGCCTTGACCGACTGGCGGATCTGCGGGCCGGCCTCCGGGTCGCCTTTCAGGATCGAGCTCAGGTAGCCCTTTACCTGATCCATCTCCAGATGGGTGGGCAGCGGTGGCACGTTGGGATCCACCACCGCGTTGATCACCACCGGACGGTCCGCGTTGAGGGCGTCCTCCAGCACCGCCACCACCTGGTCCGGGTCGTCCAGCCGCAGGCCGCGCAACCCCAGCATCTCCGCGTAGCGGTCGTAGTCGAAATCCGGCAGCGCCTGGGACGATTCGTACTTGGGATCGCCTTCCATCACCCGCTGCTCCCAGGTCACCTGGTTCAGGTCGCGGTTGTTCAGCACCAGAATCACCAGTCTCGGGTCCGGCCATTCCCGCCAATAGTGGGCGGCGGTGATCAGCCCGTTATTGCCGATCATCTGCATGGCGCCGTCGCCGACCATGGCCACCACCGGTTTGTCCGGCTCGGCGAACTTCGCCGCCAGGGCATAGGGCACGCCGTTGCCCATGGAGGCGAGCCCGCCGGAGGTGGTGCCTTGCACCTTGCCGTTGACCTTCAGAAAGCGCGCGTACCAGTCGGTGGCGGTGCCCACGTCGGCGGCCAGCCGGGTGTCGTCGGGCAGCCGTGACGACAGCTCCCAGAAAATGCGCTGCGGATTAAGCGGCTCGGCGCTGGTGTAGGCGCGCGCTTCGACGGTGTCCCACCAGTCGGCGATCCGTTCTTCCAGATCCGCGCGCCAGCGTGTGTCCTGTTTCGGCGTGATGCGCTCCAGCAGCGCTTCCAGGGTGGCGGCGGCGTCGCCGTGCAGGTTCACCTCGGTGGGGTAGCGCAGCCCCAGGTTGGCCGCGTCGATGTCGATCTGCACCGCGCGCGCCTGATCCTCCTCGGGCAGAAACTCCGCGTAGGGGAAGCTGGTGCCCACCAGCAACAGGGTGTCGCAATGGCGCATCATGCGGTCACTGGGTTCGGTACCCAGCAGCCCCAGGGTGCCGGTGACGCCCGGCTGGTAATCGGAAATCATGGTCTTGGCGAGCACCGCCTTGGCGATGCCGGCGCCCAGCGCGTCGGACAGCTTCAGCAGCGGCTCGACGGCGTCCTTGACCCCGGCGCCGGCCAGGATCGCCACTTTTTCGCCGGCGTTGAGCACCTCGGCGGCGGCGTCCAGGTCGGTGGCGGCGGCGTGCCGCACCGACGGCCGGTAGCCGACCCCGGACCAGGTGGCGCCGTGGCCGCCGGGTGGCTCCGCCATGGGCTCGTCCTGCAGATCATTGGGCACCACCACCACGCTGACGGTGCGCTCCGCCTCGGCGATGCGCACCGCCCGGTCGATCACGTGGCGCGCCTGGGCCGGTGCCATCAGCGTCTGCACGTAGCCGGCGGCGTCCTTGAACAGACTGCCCAGGTCCACCTCCTGCTGGAAGTCCGAACCCAGGCTGATGCGCGCCTGCTGGCCGACCACCGCGACCACCGGCATATGGTCCTTGGCGGCGTCGTAAAGGCCGTTGAGGGCGTGAATCGCCCCCGGGCCGGAGGTGGTCACCACGGCGCCCGGGCGGCCGGAGTATTTGGCGTGCCCGCAGGCCATGAACGCAGCCAGTTCCTCGTGGCGGGGTTGCACCAGGGTCACGCCGTCGTTGCGGCGCAGCGCGCTCATCACGCCGTTGATGCCGTCACCGGAATAACCGAACACGCGGTCGATGCCCCATTGCTGCAAGCGATCGACAATGAAGTCGCCTACCGTTGCCTTGCTCATACTGCCTCCTTGGCTATCGCAAAAACTCGCGCAGCCTGCGCAAGCCGGTTTCGATGGTGTGCATGTCGGCGGCGAACGACACCCGCAGCCGTCCGGGGGCGCCGAAGCCGCTGCCCGGCACCACCGCCACGCCGGCCCTGTGCAGCAGCGCCTCGGCCAGCTGGCGGTCGTTGTCGATGCCGTCCAGGCGCGCGATCGCCTCGCGCACATCCGGGAAGGCGTAGAAGGTGCCGTCCGAGCGCGGGCACTGCACGCCGGGTATCTCGTTCAGCGCCGGCACGATGTGGTCGTGGCGGCGCCGGTAGGCCTCCACCATGCGCCGCACTGGCGTCTGGTCGCCGAGCAGCGCTTCCGTGGCGGCGTACTGGCTGACGCTGGCGGCGCCGGCGGTGCTCTGGCCCTGCACCTTTTTCATCGCCGCGATGGCCTCGGCGGGGCCGGCCACGAAGCCCACCCGCCAGCCGGTCATGGCGTAGGCCTTGGACACGCCGTTGACGATGAAGCAGCGGTCCGCCAGATCCGGCGCCACGTTGAGCAGGTTGCGAAACGGTTCGCCGGTCCAGTTCAGGTGCTCGTAGATGTCGTCGCTGACCACGAATGCCCGCGGGTAGCGGCGCAGCACCGCGGCCAGAGCGTTCAGGGTGTCGCGGTCGTAGAGGCGCCCGGTGGGGTTGTTGGGGCTGTTCAGGAACACCAGCCGGGTGGCGTCGGTGAGCGCCGCGTCCAGGCGCTCGGCGCGCGGCAGGTAACCGTCCTCGGCGTCGAGATCCAGATAGACGGTCTGCGCCTCGGCCAGCGTCACCTGGGCGGGGTAGGTGACCCAGTAGGGGCGCGGCACCACCGCCTCGTCGCCGGGGCGCAGCAGCGTCTGGCAGAGATCGTAAAGCGCCTGCTTGGCGCCGCAGGTCACCAGGATCTGATCGTCTTGAAAATGCAGGTCGTTATCACGGCGGAATTTTTCGCGCACCGCGTGCTTGAGGCCATCGTAGCCGTCCACCGCGGTGTAGTGGGTGAACCCCTGGTCGATGGCCTGGTGGGCGGCGCGTTTGACGCCGTCCGGGGTCGCGAAATCCGGTTCGCCGGCGCCCAGGCGGGCCACCGCGTCGCCGCCGCGGTGATCGGCCTGGATGGCCGCCGCTTCGGCGTTGATCTTCAGCGTCAGCGACGGCTGTATGCGTTCGACTCGGTCAGCGTAGGACATCCTTGCCTCCTGACGGAAATGCCCTTCAAGGGGTACGCCGATCAAGGAAGCGTGAAAAGGGAGGGAAGGGAAAAAGGTGTAAAAGGCCCCGAGGCTGGGAACTAGAAACGGTGCGGCGGCAGCACCACGCTGTGCACGCGCTCCCCGCGCAGCCGGGTTTCGCCTTGGTAGCGTTCGCCGCCGGTGACCGTGAACTCAAAGGCGTAGATGCGCCACAGGCCCCAGCGGCCGCGCTCGTCACGGGCCAGGCGGAAGCGCTTGAGGCCCACGGTCTGGTCGAGCAGCAGAACCTCTTCGCGCTCGCAATGCCGCCGTGTGGCGCGCAGCGCCGTTTCGCGAATGCGCTGGGAGCGCCAGAACAGCGCCGCGCCGATGGCCAGCGCCGCGAGCAGAAGAAGATCGGTGAGATTCAGGTTCACAACGGTTTCCGTTTCCCGGTAGTAAGGTGCACCATGATAAGCGTCGGACGTGGACGTTAAAACGCCGGCCAGGAGATACCATGAACGCATTGTTTGAAAAGCTTCGCCGGTTGTTCGGCGGGGCGCCTGAACCCGCCCGGGAAGACGCCGAGGTGCGCATGCACTATCCGGAACCGGGCCCCCACGCCCATATGGGCGAGCACGGCGCCGCCCACCCGGACGACGACCCGGAGGATCTGCACCGCGGCCGCCGCCGGCTGAAGGAAAGCCACACCAGCCACTGGGACCTGGACTACATGTCCCGCGAGGAGATGGAGAAGCTTGCCGAAGCCAGCCGTCAGGCCCGGGATAAAGAACACCGGGATTAACTTTTCAGCCGGTATCCGGTTTTGAAAATCCACCAGATGGTGGCCAGGCACAACAGCATGAACATCACCGTCATGCCCAGGCTCACCGCCACGTTCACATCGGCCACGCCGTAGAAGCTCCAGCGGAAGCCGCTGATCAGGTACACCACCGGGTTGAACAGCGTCACCGTTTGCCAGAACGGCGGCAGCATGTTCACCGAGTAGAAGGTGCCGCCCAGGAACGTCAGCGGCGTGACGATCATCATCGGGATGATCTGCAGCTTCTCGAAACCGTCCGCCCAGATGCCGATGATGAAGCCGAACAGGCTGAACGTCACCGCCGTGAGCACCAGGAAGAACAACATGGCGAACGGATGCTCGATGCCGAAATCCACGAACAACCGTGAGGTGGCGAGAATCAGCAGGCCGAGAATGATCGACTTGCTGGCGGCGGCGCCCACATAGCCCAGCACCACTTCCACATAGGACACCGGCGCCGACAGCACCTCGTAAATGGTGCCGCTGAACTTGGGCATGTAAATACCGAACGAGGCGTTGGAGATGCTCTCGTTGAGCAGCATCAGCATGATCAGCCCGGGGATGATGAAGGCGCCGTAGCTGATGCCGTCGATCTCCACCATGCGAGAGCCGATCGCCGAACCGAACACCACGAAATACAGCGAAGTGGAAATCACCGGCGAGGCGATGCTCTGCATCAGGGTGCGCCAGGTGCGGGCCATTTCGAAAAGATAGATCGCGCGAATCGCATGCAGGTTCATTGGCTGTCTCCGGCCGCGGGTTGCGGGGTGTCCGTGCCGCCCGGTGTGCCGTTGTGGACCAGGTCGACGAAGATTTCTTCCAGCGAGCTTTCCCGCGTGCGCAGATCGCGGAACTCAATGCCCAGCTCGCCCAGGCGGCGCAGCAGGCCGGCGATGTCGCCGTGCTCGTGGCGGGCGTCGAAGCTGTACACCAGCTCGTGGCCGTCGGCGGACAACGTCAAGGACATCGGCGCCAGGCTTTCCGGCACCGCCGACAGCGGCTCGGAAAGCTGCAGGCGCAGTTCCTTGCGGCCCAGCTTCTCCATCAGGGTGTGCTTGTTTTCCACCAGCACAATCTCCCCCCGGTTGATCACGCCGACCCGGTCGGCCATCTCCTCCGCTTCCTCGATGTAGTGGGTGGTGAGAATAATGGTGACACCGTTTTCGCGCAGGCCGCGCACCATTTCCCACATATCCCGGCGCAGCTCCACGTCGACACCGGCGGTGGGCTCGTCGAGAAACAGAATGCGCGGTTCATGGGCCAGGGCCTTGGCGATCATCACGCGCCGTTTCATGCCGCCGGACAGGGCGATGATCTTTTCCTTGCGCTTGTCCCACAGGGACAGGTCACGCAGCACTTTCTCCACATAGGCCGGGTTCTTGGGCTTGCCGAACAGCCCGCGGCTGAACGTGACCGTGGCCCAGACCGTCTCGAAGGCGTCGGTGGACAGCTCCTGGGGCACCAGGCCGATGGTGGACCGGGCGGCGCGGAAATCCCGCACGATGTCATGACCGTCGGCCAGCACGGTGCCGGCGGTGGGATTGACGATGCCGCAGATGACGCTGATCAGGGTCGTCTTGCCGGCGCCGTTGGGGCCCAGCAAGGCAAAAATCTCGCCCCGGCGTATTTCCAGATTCACGTCCTTGAGAGCCTGGAAGCCGGAGTCATAGGTCTTGTTGAGTTGTTGCACGGAAATGATAGGACTCACGACCACTCCTTGAATGTTTTTGTTGCGCTCCCGGTGTGTCGTTCGGGCGCCGCGAAAAACGACACCGTAGTATGCCTGAGACGACAGGCCCCGGTCGTGCACGGGTTCATGACACCGTCCGGTAGTCGGCGCCCGCCCGGGCGTCGCGCAGCGCGGACGCCCACCAGCGCAATTGCGTCAGCAATACGTTCAGGTTGCGGTCCCCCCGTTCCATATCCCGCCAGCGGTGCTGCGGGTCGAAGTGCGCCCACACGTTGGGGAAGCTGACCACCTGACGGATGGTGGTGGCGTGCAGTTCGGCGAATATCTGGCGCAGTTGCTCCACGGCGCGGCTGCCCCCGGAGAGACCGCCGTAGGAGACGAACGCCACCGGTTTGGCGTGCCAGGGTTCATTGAAGCCGTCGATGAAGTGCTTCAGCGCCGCCGGGAAGCTGTGATTGTACTCGGGCGTTACCACGATGAAGGCGTCGGACCGGCTGAGGCGGGCGGCGATGGCCTTCTCCGTCGCGCCGTCGGTACCGCGTAAATCGGTGAGACCCTCGGCAAGAGGGTCGATAACGTCCAGCGTATAGTCGGCGCGCGCCTCCACCCGGTCGGCCACCCAGCCGGCAACCGCGTCACAGAGTCTTCCGTTGCGGACACTGCCGTAGATCACCGCGACCTTGATGGGTTTTGACATGGTTGGTCTCCTCACTTGTGTGCTGATCGTTGGACGGCACTTTGAGACCTGAAGTAAGGTTGAGATCAATAGCCATTGGGAAAGGTTGTCACGATGAGCAAGATAGCGGCCGCCGATATCGGCAAGGCGCTGACGCCGGGGGAAGTGGCCCGGCGCAGTGGCGTGGCGGTGTCGGCATTACACTTCTACGAGAAAAAGGGGCTGATCCACAGTCATCGGAGCAGCGGCAACCAGCGCCGCTACAGCCGTGACGTGCTGCGCCGCGTGGCGGTGATCAAGGTGGCGCAGCGGATCGGTATTCCACTGGCGGAGATCGGCCGGGCGCTGGCGGAGCTGCCGGACGGCCGCACCCCCAACGCCCACGACTGGAAACGGCTGTCGGCGCATTGGCGCCATGATCTGAACGAGCGCATTCAAAGCCTGACGCAGCTCCGTGACCAGCTCGACGGCTGCATCGGCTGCGGGTGTTTGTCGATCAACGCCTGCCGGCTTCGCAACCCGCTGGATGAGTTGTCCGAGGACGGCCCCGGCCCGCGTCTGCTTGAGCCCGACTGATTCCACCGGCTGTAAATTCCGGTAAACAAAAACGCCGTTGGCGGCGGCTTCGGGTATCTTGGACGTCACTCACGAACCAGGATTCAAACCTCACAGCCAGCGCCCAGGGGAGGGCCAGCCATGACGTTGTTCGAAGCACTCAGAGAAGACCATGACACCCAGCGGACCCTGCTGGGCCTTTTGATCAAAACCCACGGCGACAGTGACGGCCGCGAGGAATTGTTCAAAAAAGTGAAGAAGGCGCTGACCAGCCACGCCGCCGCCGAGGAACGGGCGCTCTACATTCCGATGATGGAATTGGACATGACCCAGGAAAAAGCCCGCCACAGTGTCGCCGAGCATCACGAGATCGATGAACTGGTGGAAGAACTGGAAGATACGGATTTCAGTTCGCCGGGCTGGCTGGCCGCCGCCAGGAAGCTGCACGATCTGGTCACCCACCACCTGGACGAAGAAGAACAGGAGGTGTTCCAGCTCGCCGGGCGTGCCCTGAGCGACGACGCCAAGGCGCGTCTGGCGGACACCTACCGGGAGGAAATGGCCGCCGCCCAATAAACCGGCCGGGCCTCAGTCCCGCTCCCAGGCCCGCAGCGCCGTTTCCAGCGTGCCGATGTCCGCCGCGTGGTGCGCCATGTCCGCCCAGGGGTCGTCTTTCTGGCCGAGGCGCCGGAACAGGTTGTCGACGCGGTAGCGGCGCGGCCCGATATCCGCGTCGTTCACCTCGTTCCAGTCCAGCGGCGTGGCCACCGGCGCGCCCGGTTTGGCGCGCACCGCGTAGGGCGCCACCGCGGTCTGGCCGAAGGCGTTGCGCATGATGTCCAGGTAGAGCCGGCCGTGGCGTTTGTTCTTGCGCTGCTCGGAGGTGAGCGCGTCCGGGTGGCGGGCCACCAAGTGATCCGCCAGGCGCCGGCAGGCGCGCCGCACCCGGTCGAAGTCGGCGCCCGGTTTCAACGGCGCCACCACGTGCAGCCCGCGCGAGCCGGTGGTTTTCACGAACGGCGTCAGGCCGGCGTCGCGCAGTGCGTCGCCCACCTGCCAGGCGGCCCGGCGCACCGGCTCGAAATCGTCGCCGGGCGGATCCAGGTCGAACACCAGTTGGTCGGGCCGGTGCGGCCGGTCCACCCGGCTGAGCCAGGCGTGCAGGGTCAGCGTCGCCTGGCTGGCCAGATAGACCAGATCGGCGGCGCGCTCGCAGAGAATATGCGTCACCGCGCCGGTGCCGCCGGGGTGATCGATGGACGCGGCGGGCAGCCAGTCCGGGAAATAATCGCTGCGGTTCTGCTGATAGAAGCCGTGCGCGCCGATGCCGTCCGGAAATCGGTGCAGCGTCAGCGGGCGGCCGCGCAGGTGCGGCAGCATCATCGGCGCCACCCGCTGGTAGTAGTCCGCCAGATCCGATTTGCTCAGGCCGTGTTCCGGGAACAGCACCTTGTCCGGATGGGACAGGGTGATGGTCTTGCCGTCCACGGTCAGGGTGCGGTCACTCATGGTCGTGCTCCGCCTTGCCGTCGCGGGCGATGCGCGCCAGGGTGCGGCCGCTGTTCACCGAACGGTTCTGCGTGGAGGTGGGGTTGCGGCGCGCGTCGGCGAGCAGATTGCGGTAGCCGCCCCGGTCCCAGACCATCACGGTGCCGGCGCCGTAGTGGCCTTCGGGAATCACGCCTTCGAAATCGGCGTAGTCCAGCGGATGGTCTTCCACCTGCACCGCCAGCCGCTTTTCGCGCGGGTCGGTGGACGGGCCCTTGGGCACCGCCCAGGACTTCAAAGCGCCGTCGAACGCCAGCCGGAAGTCATAATGCAGCCGGCTGGCGTCGTGCTTCTGGATCACGAACCGGGGCGCGTCGCCGTTGCCGCCGGCGGGCTCGCGGCTGGCGCCCAGGTTGCGCTTGCGGCGGTACTCATTGAGCGGGTCCTTGCTCATGGCGGTCTCCGTGCTGGTTGCTCGCCTGTCCGCCAGCATAGCCCCCCGGCGCGGACGAAATCAGCGGCCAAGCGTAAAAAATCTTCAAGTCCCCGGCCTGTAACAGGCGCTGTGATAAAGTTGCCGCATGAGTATTCTGCAGCTGCCCCACGATAAGCCGGCGGCCGTGTTGATCGACTGGCACGCGACCCTGGTGGACACCCACGACGCCATGTACCACGCGGTCGACGATGTTTTGCCCAGGCTTAAGGAGCTGGGTCTTTGGGACCGGCTGCTCAAACCGGAAGAATCGAAGACCATCGAGGACGCCAAGCTGGTCAAGTACGTGCGCGAGAACAACAAGCTGCACCCCAAGATCACCGCCCAGCGGAAAATCTCGCGCACCGATATCTTCGAAGTGCTGTTCGGCGCCGACGGCGACGCCAAGCGCCGCATCCATCAGGCCTTCGACGATTGCTATAAAAAATACGTGGACGAAGTTCACCCGCTGGAGAGTGACATCCGCGTTCAACTGGAGCGGTTGCGCCAGTCCGGAGTGCCGGTGGCGTTGATCTCCAACCGCAAGCGGGAGTTCCTCGAGCACGAGCTGCGCATCGTCGACGGCACCGGCTGGGAGGATCTGTTCGACACCATTGTCTGCGGCGACGACGTGGAACACCGCAAACCGGCGCCGGACATGCTGCTCAAGGCGCTGGACAACCTCGGCCTGACGCCGGCGGAGAACTGCTGGTACGTGGGCGACAGCACCACCGACGTGATCGCCGCCAAGGAAGCCGGCATCACCGCGATCTTCTATAACGGCGCCGGCTGGCCGGACTCCTGGCTGGACAAGATTTTCCCCAACACCGTCAGCCACCCGCACCGCCCGGACGCGGTGGTCACCAGCATCGCCGACCTGGTGCACCTGGCGCGGGTGATGCTCGCCCAGGGCAAGCGGGTGGACCGGGCCAGGGGCTAGGCCCTCATCGTCTTGCGATTGGCCCGCTGTGAATGTGGCACCATGGTACGATCTTTCGCCATCGACCGCCTTCACAGCAGGACACACCGATGAATCAATACGCCGGACCCGCCCCCGAAGCGCGCCTTCATGCCTTCCGTGATGACGCCCTCGGTGACCACGACGCCACCGCCCTGGCCGACCTGTTGCGCCGTGGCGAGCGCAGTGCGGCGCAGCTCACCGACGCCGCCATCGAGCGCATCCAGGCGGTGAACCCGGCGCTCAACGGTCTGGCGCTGGACACCTTTGAAACGGCCCGCCGAAGCGCGGACCAGCGCCTGCGGGACGGCGGGGAATTCGCCGGCGTGCCCAGCCTGATCAAGGACAACATCGACGTGGCGGGCCTGCCCACCGGCCACGGTGCCCGCGCCGTGCGACCGCGCAACGCCGCCAAGGACAGCCATTTCGCCCGTCAGTATCTGGACCAGGGCTTCGTGCTGCTGGGCAAAACCCGGCTGCCGGATTTCGGCTTCAGCGCCACCACCGAGTACGCCGGCGCGCCGGCCACCCGCAACCCCTGGGCGCCGGGCTATTCCAGCGGCGCCTCCTCCGGCGGCAGTGCCGCCCTGGTGGCGGCCGGCGCGGTGCCCATCGCCCACGGCAACGACGGCGGCGGCTCGATCCGCATTCCCGCCGCCTGCTGCGGCTTGGTGGGCCTTAAACCCACCCGCGGCCGGCTGGTGAAATCGGAAGCGTCCCGGTCGTTGCCGATCGACATCATCGCCGAGGGCGTGCTCACCCGCAGCGTGCGCGACACCGCCAATTTCTTCGCCGCCGCCGAGCAGTATTACCGCAACCCCAAGCTGCCGCCGATCGGCCGGGTGGAAGGGCCGGGCCGGCGGCGCCTGCGCGTGGGCCTGGTGGTGGACTCGATCACCGGCAGCCCCACCTGTCCGCAGACCCGGGCCGTGGTGGAGGACGCCGGCCATTTGCTGGCCGGGCTCGGCCACCGGGTGGAAGAGGCGCCGGTGCCGCTGGAGCGCCGCTTTATCGACGACTTCGTGCTCTACTACGGCTTTATGGCGTTCATGGTGAGCACCTTCGGCCGCGCCCTGTTCGGGCCCGGCTTCGACCCCCGGCAGCTGGACGGCCTGACCCGGGGCCTGAGCCGCTATTACCGGCGCAAGCTGTGGAAGACACCGGCGGTGCTCTACCAGCTCAAGCGCACCTGGCAGGCCTACGCCCGCTCGTTCCAGCATTACGACGTGGTGCTGTCGCCGGTGCTCGCCCACACCACGCCGCCGCTCGGCTACCTGAGCCCCAATGTGGACTTCGAGGTGCTGATCGACCGGCTGATCAAGTACGTCAGCTTCACCCCCGCCAACAATGCTTCCGGCAGCCCGGCCCTGTCGTTGCCGCTGGGCGAAAGCCGCGAGGGCCTGCCCATCGGCGTGCAGTTCTCGGCGCTGCAGGGCGACGAAAAAACGCTGCTGGAGCTGGCCTTCGAGCTGGAGCAGGCGCGCCCCTGGCGACGTATTCAGAACTGACGGGACGGCCACCTTGAAACCGGATTTATAGACCTTATAGTCACGCTGCCGGGCTCCCTCCTGGCGGCGGCCCGGCCTGATAACGCCAATCTGGACCTGATCCCAAATCTCAGGAGGTGATTTGATGTCAGTGCAGACGCCCACCCGACCCATTACCGGACCGGCTCCGGCGATTCAGGACCCTTACCCCACCCGTCTGGCGAAAAAGCCGGACATGCCCTGGCTGAACCGCCGCGAAAAAGTGGTTAAGGGCCAGGCCGCCGACGGCCCCCTTTCCCAGCAACAACTGGACGAGTTCGAGCAGCGCGGCTTTCTGTTCGAGCCGGACTTCCTGGATCAGCGGGAAGTGCAGGAGCTCACCGGCCATTTGCACGAACTGCTCGCCCGGGATGAATTCCGGGGCCGGGATTTCAGTGTCACCGAGCCCGGCAGTGAGGAAATCCGCTCCCTGTTCGCGGTGCACTTTCTGTCCGAACGTTTCCGCCAACTGGCCCGTGACCCGCGCCTGACCGGCCGCGCCCGGCAGATACTGGGCGGCGATGTCTATGTGCACCAGTCACGGATCAACTACAAGCCGGGCTTCCACGGCAAGGGATTCAACTGGCATTCGGACTTCGAGACCTGGCACGCCGAGGACGGCATGCCGTCCATGCACGCGGTGAGCGCCTCCATCGTGCTGACCGACAACCACCACTTCAACGGGCCCCTGATGCTGATTCCCGGCTCGCACAAGGTGTTCGTGCCGTGCCTGGGCGCCACCCCGGACGACCACCACAAGCAGTCCCTGAAGACCCAGGAATTCGGCGTGCCCGGCAACGACGTGCTGCAGGCGCTGATCGAGCGGGGCGGTATCGAGGCGCCCACCGGCAAGGCCGGCGGCCTGATTCTGTTCGACTGCAACACCCTGCACGGCTCCAACGCCAATATGTCGCCGGACCCGCGCAGCAATGTGTTCTTCGTCTACAACCGCCGCGACAACGTTTGCGACCGGCCCTACGCGGCCCGGCGGCGCCGTCCCTCGTTCCTGGCCCACGGGCCCGGGGAGACGTGGACGCCGTAACCCGGTCCGGTGTCAGAGTTCGCGGTGTTTGAAGAACGTCTGGATGCTGGAAAAGTCCTTGCCGCCCAGGCCCTGGTTGCCGAGGGCGGCGTACAGGCTTTTCGCCAGTGAGCCCATGGGCGTGCTGGACTGGCTGGCCAGCGCCGCTTCCAGCGCCAGGCCCAGATCCTTGTTCATCAGTTTCACCGCGAAACCGCCGTTGTAGTCGTTGCTGGACGGCACGCCCTCCATCACGCCGGGCCAGGGGTTGTACACCTCCAGGGACCAGTTGCGTCCGGAGCTGGCTTTCATGATGTCGGAGAGCACCGCCGGGTCCAGGCCGTGGTCGGCGCCCAGTTGCAGCGCTTCGGCGGTGCCGATCATGTGCACGGCCAGCAGCATGTTGTTGCAGATTTTCGCCACCTGGCCGGCGCCGTTGTCGCCGGCGCGGAACACGTTCTTGCCCATGCAGTCGAGCACCGGGCGGGCGCGTTCCACCGCCGCTTCCGGGCCGCCGCAGATAAACGTCAGCGTGCCCGCTTTGGCGCCGCCGACACCGCCGGACACCGGCGCGTCGATCATGGTGCGGCCGCTGTCGGCGGCGGCGCTGGCCACCCGGCGGGCGGTGTCGGCGTCGATGGTGGAGCAGTCGATGATCAGGGTGTCCGGGTGGATGGCGTCCAGCACGCCGTCGTCACCCAGATACAGGCCGGTGACCGCGCCGGCGGAGGGCAGCATGCTGATCACCACCTCGGCGCCGGCCACCGCCGCCGCCGGGTCGGCGGCCACGGCGACGCCGTCCGCTTCCACGGTCTTGAGCAGCTCGGGCACCAGGTCGAAGGCGGTCACCGTATGGCCGGCCTTGACCAGATTGGCGGCCATCGGCCCGCCCATGTTGCCGACGCCGAAGAATCCGATGTTCATATTGTTCTCCTTTTTGAATCGGGCCTTATAAAAAGCTCAGGTCTTTCAGTACCCGGCGGGCGATGATCACCCGCATGATTTCGTTGGTGCCTTCCAGAATCTGATGCACCCGGCTGTCGCGCACATAGCGCTCCAGCGGGTACTCCTTGATGTAGCCGTAGCCGCCGTGCAGCTGCAGGGCCTGGTTGCAGACGTCGAAGCACAGGTCGGTGGCGAGCCGCTTGGCCATGGCGCAGAAGGTGCCCTTGTCGGCGTCGCCGTTATCCAGCTTCCAGGCCGCCAGCCGCACCATCTGCTGGGCCGCCACCAGGTGGGTGGCCATGTCCGCCAGGGTGAACTGCACGCTCTGGAACTCGCTCACCGGCTGATCGAACTGGCGGCGCTCCTGCACGTAGCTCTGCGCCTGGGCCAGCGCCGCCGAGGCCGCGCCCAGCGAGCAGCTGGCGATATTGATACGGCCGCCGTCCAGGCCGGCCATGGCGATCTTGAAGCCCTGGCCCTCGTCGCCGATGCGGTTTTCCACCGGGACGCGCGCGTCCTCGAGAATCACCGCCCGGGTGGGCTGGCTTTTCCAGCCCATCTTGTCCTCGTTGCGGCCGTAGCTGACGCCGGGCGTGTCCGCCGGGATCGCGAAGCAGGAAATACCGCCGGCGCCGGGCCCGCCGGTGCGCGCCATCAGCACCAGCAGGTCGGTGTCGCCGGCGCCGGAGATGAACGCCTTGGCGCCGTTCAGCACATACTCGTCGCCGTCGCGGCGGGCGCTGGTCTTCAGCGACGCCGCGTCGGAGCCGGCGCCGGGTTCGGTGAGGCAATAGGAGGCCAGCGCCTCGCCGCTCATCAGCGGCCCGTTCCAGCGCTGGCGCACCGCCTCGGAGCCGAACCGGGACAGCATCCAGGTGGCCATGTTGTGGATGGTGATGAAGGCGGTGGTGGAGGTGCAGCCCGCCGCCATCTGCTCGAAGATCAGCGCCGCGTCGAGCCGGCTCAGGCCCATGCCGCCCTGGTCCTCGTCGCAGTACAGCGCGCAGAAGCCCAGCTCGCCGGCGCGGCGGATGGTGTCCTTGGGGAAGGTGCCGTGCTGGTCCCACTCGGCGGCGAACGGCGCCAGCTCCTTATCGGCGAACTGGCGCGCGGTGTCGCGGAACGCCAGCTGCTCGTCGGTGAAGTTGAAGTCCATGGCTATTTCAGGTTGATGGTCATGTTGGGGCCGCCGTGGGCGCCGTCCGGGATGTCGTCGTCGAACCAGCGGCTGGTGACGGTCTTGGTCTCGGTGTAGAAGCGCACCGCCTGTTTGCCGTAGGCGTGCTGGTCCCCGTAGAAGGATCCCTTCCAACCGGTGAAGCTGAAGAACGGCAGCGGCACCGGGATCGGCACATTGATGCCCACCTGGCCCACTTCCACCTCGTGCTGATACTTGCGCGCGGCGGCGCCACTGGCTGTGAAGATCGAGGTGCCGTTGCCGTAGGGGCTGTTGTTCACCAGCTCCAGGGCCTCTTCCAGGGTATCCACGGTCATGCAGCACAGCACCGGGCCGAAGATCTCTTCTTTGTAGAGCGCCATGTCCGGGGTCACGTCGCTGAACAGGGTGGGGCCCACCCAGTTGCCGTCCGGCAGCCCGTCCACGGTGCAATCGGAACCGTCCAGCAAACAGCTGGCGCCTTCCTCCTTGCCCTGCTTGATCAGCGTCAGCACCCGGTCGCGGGCCTTGGGGCTGATCTGCGGGCCATAGGCGGCGTTCTCGTCGTCCCAGGCGCCGGGGCGGATTTTCGCCAGCTCGTCCTTGAGTTCGTCGATCCACTGTTTGGACTCGCCCACGAACACCGCCACGCTGATCGCCATGCAGCGCTGGCCGGCGGCGCCGCAGGAAGCGCCCACCAGGTTGCTGATCACCTGATCCTTGCGCGCGTCCGGCATCACCACCATGTGGTTCTTGGCGCCGGCGAAACACTGGGCGCGTTTGAGGTGGTCGGTGGCGGTGCGGTAGACGTGCTGGCCCACCGGCACCGAGCCGACGAAGGACACCGCCTTGATCTCCGGGTGGGTGAGCAGGGTGTCCACCTGTTCCTTGCCGCCGTGGACCACCTGCAGCAGGTTCTTGGGCGCGCCGGCGCGCAGGAACAGCTCGGCGAGAATATTGGGGGTCATCGGGTCCTGCTCGGAGGGCTTGAGCACGAAGCTGTTGCCGCAGGCGATGGCCATCGGGAACATCCACAGCGGAATCATCGCCGGGAAGTTGAACGGGGTGATGCCCGCGCACACGCCCAGCGGCTGGGTCCAGGCGTGGCCGTCGATACCGCGCGCCACGTTTTCCACCGTCTCGCCCATCATCAGCGAGCCGATGTTGGCGGCGTGCTCCACCACCTCGATGCCGCGCCACACATCGCCCTTGGCGTCCGCGAACACCTTGCCGGTTTCCTTGGCCAGCACCTCGGCGATTTCATCGTGGTGCTCCTTGAGCAGGTGCTGGTAGCGCAGCATCACCCGGGCGCGCTCGGACACCGGGGTTTCCCGCCATTCCAGGAACGCCTCGCGGGCGGACTGGATGGCGCTCTCCATTTCCTCGGCGGTGGCCGCCGGCACTTCGCAGAGCACCTCCTGGGTGGCCGGGTTGGTGACTGGAATCCAGGTGTCGGTCCGGCTTTGCTGGAATTCGCCGTTGATCAGTTGCGGCAGTCGCGTGCTCATGGAGCCTCCGAAAGTGGGGGTGTTGTTCTATTATTGCTATGATTTACCACAGTATCGTCCCCATGCGGATGGTTTCTATTGACCAGTAATGGACTATATTGCGGTATGGATTCCAGTGACGTCCCGGTTATCGAGACCTCCCAGTGGCCACTGCCCCGGGACGGCCGCCGCATTGTGGTGCCCCAGGCGCTGATCCAGACGCTGGGCGCGCACCCGCTGTGCGGCGACTGCCTGCCCCACGGCGTGGGCTACTACCCGCGCGCCGCCGGCCATCAGATGGGGCGCGCCTCGCCCCGCGATCATCTGCTGATCTATTGCGTGGCCGGACGCGGTGAAGTGGACCTGGGGGGCGACACCCACCCGGTGGGCCCCGGCGATGTGCTGTTGTTCCGGGAAGGGCAGCCGCACCGCTACCGGGCCCGCCCGGACGACCCCTGGACCATATACTGGGTGCACCTGGGCGGCGCCGCCGTGGATCTGTTTTTCGATGCCATCGAGCCGGACCCGCGCGCCGGGCTGGTACCGGTGGGCCTGCACTCCCGGCTCAGCGAAGAGTTCGAAGTGCTGCTGGCCACCGCGGTGAGCTTCCAGATTCACCATCAGGTGCACGCCGCCAACGTGCTGCGCGGCCTGCTCACCTTCCTGGCGCTGGTGCGCCGCCGCCAGCAGGCGCGGCAGGCGGCGCTGGACGTGGACCGGGTGCAGAGCTACCTGCAAAGCCGCCTGCACGAACGGCTGGCCCTGGACGACCTGGTCGCCGCCACCAGCACCCTGTCGCGCTATCACTTTATTCGTGAATACAAACGCCTCACCGGGCAGACGCCGATGCAGGCGTTTCAGCACCTCAAGATCAGCCGCGCCTGCTACCTGCTGGACGTCAGCGACCTGGGCGTCAGCGACATCGCCCGCCACCTGGGCCACGACGACCCCTACTACTTTTCCCGCCTGTTTAAAAAAGTGATGGGCGTAGCGCCCCGCCACTACCGCCGCGAACGCTCCTCCCACTGAGCGGTGCATAACCCTTTATTCTCTTGGGGTTGCAGCAATAATAAAAATGTTGCATAAAGGGGAAAATGCCTTCTCAAGGAGATAGAGAAATGTCGTTATCAGCGGAAGATAAACAGAAATACCATGACCTCATCCAATCCATCTGGTCTGGCTCCGTAAGCTCTACGCCCTCGCAAATTACTGAAGAAGTGGCGGATATTGTCGATACGGTGATTGATGAAACGTACTCATGTTCAGAAGATTTCGCCGGGACTTTGACGTTACTAGCCGCGATAGGGGGCGCGTGGATCTTGCCGCGTAACATCGTGAAGTATTATTTCGACGCCTTGGAAACCTGGCTGTCTGATGTCGAAGGCAACATCACCTATAAGATATGTATCAATCAGGCCGCTTTGAATTGGAAGAGCCCTTTGGTGCTTGCCCTGATGGGTATCTAATCGATGGATGTCCTTAAAGTTTTGTTCTGGGTCCTCGTGGCGATAAGCGCGATTTGGTACTTCAAGGACAAAGACAGTCCTGTTTTCCGCTGGTCATCATTTTGCGCTACGTTACTTATAGCCTACATTTTGATAGCCAGGATTATTGACTGAGTTTCGCGGATTTAATGATGGCGGTAACAGCTTTTTTTGAGAAATTGAAATCCAAATAATCGATGTTGCCGCTTTTCACGATTAGCATGGTTCTGTATCCCGCTGTGTTCTTTTGAAGCCTTAGATACAGGGTCGTGTCTTCGAGTTCGCGCCAGTATATTTTTACTTCGCACGATAATTTCGATGCGGGGATATCGGATCTTGCCTGCAATAATGTCCGTGCTTTTTCTGTCTTTGACGTGTCGTTTTCGAATAAGGTTTCGATGGTCGTCCGGCTAAGTTCTCGATGTGTTAGGACGTCCCCATTCTTGTACTTCATAATTAACATATCGTTGACGTGAGCCACGGTTTTCAGACTGTGATCTGGTAGAAAGAGTGTCGCTGGACCGAAGCGCCCCATAAGGACGGCGTCGTTTGGCGGGCTTTGGCTATCAAGCTCGATCATTTGAGTCGTGCAGGCATCAGCGAAGGCGGGAGAACCGCTCAGAACGCAAGCCGCCATCAAAGCCAGTCGAACAAGGTGCATGTTAGACCTCCAAGCATGTGTATTGCTGGATCCAGAGTTCACTATAACGATCCGGATCGCCAGGCGAGGAACGCTTCACCAGCTTGCTCTACCGCCGTCTCGAGGGCATCCCGACGCTTTACATCCCCTGGCTGGCGCGGCGGATCCTGCAACGCTTTCTGCAGCCGCTGGCGCTGCCCCCGCGGCAGCTGCTCCAGCCAGTGGCGGTCCGCGTCGCCCAGGGTGAGCGGGTCACGCCCGGCGTGGTTGCGGTGGCTGACCTGATGCCAGTGCTCCAGGGCCCGGCCCAGCACCACATAGCCGAACTGCGGATCGCGCACCGGCCCGAAGCCGGCCTCGGCGCCGCCGGTGAAGCGCTCCAGCACTTTCAGCGCGCCCAGTTTGTCGGCGTACTTGCCGCCGTAGAAGACGCTGCCGGCGGCGCCCAACACGCCGCCGATCAGGGCACCGGCCCCCAGCGAGTGGCCGGCGGCGAGCGCGTCGATGCCGGCCCCGCCCAGGGCGCCGGCGCCGAAGCCGGCGGTGGCCAGGTAGGTGCGGCTGACGCCCCAGGTCCGGCGGGCCTGCTCGCTGAACAGGTCGCTGCCCGGCTGCCACGCCAGGGCCTGTTCCCGGCGGCGCAGGTGGCGGTGCTGGTAAAGGGCTTCCACGTCGCGGCGCAGGCGCTGCTCCCGTTGGCGCTGCCAGTCCCGCCAGCGTTGCCCGAGTTCGTGTTCGAGCGCGTCGCGGTTGCCGTCGTCGCGCAGCCGGCCGGTTTCCCGGTGGGTGAGCATGTCCGCCAGGGCGGCGGCGATCAGTTGCAGCGCCTGGTGCTGGCGGTGCCGGCGCTGGTCGCGCAGATGGCGGGTGGCCTCCTCAAGCGGCGCTTCCCACTCCGGGGCCAGCTGGCCGAAACCGCGCAGCAGGCTCAGGTGGGCGTCAAACGGGGCGTGCACCGCGTCGAAATCGCGCACGATCTGGAAGTACTGACCCAGGGCGGCGCGCCAGTCGGCCAGGTGGTCGCCCTCGCCGATGCGGTTGATCAGCGCCAGGCTGGGGCGGCCGGTCCAGCGCAGGATTTCCATTTCCGCTTCCTGCTCGCGGCTGTAAGGCACCGCGCCGTCCACCACATAGAGAATGCCGGCGCCCTCCAGTATCGGCGTCAGCAGCTGGCATTCGTCATGGAAACGGGGGTCGTCGCGGTGCTGGGTGACAAAGGCGCGCACCGTGTCCGGCCGGTCCGACGCGGACAGGCTGTGCGCCTGCAGCCAGGCCAGCACCCGGCGCGGGCGCTGGAAGCCGGGGGTGTCGATCAGTTCGTACAGCAGCCGGTCGTCCACGCGCAGCGGGTAGTGGCCGTTCTCCCGGGTGGTGCCCGGCTCCAGGGCGATGGCGATGCCGTCGTTCTGGGCCAGGGTGGCGACAATGCTCGACTTGCCCTTGTTGGGGTGGCCGACCACGGCGAAACGGGGCAGGGGGCGCTCGCTCATGGGCGACACAGCCTGACCGGCCGGTGCCGGTCCACGAAGCGTTGCCACTGGGCCAGCAGCGCGCCGTCCACCAGAGCGGTTTGATCGTCGGCGGCGAGTGGCAGCAGCACGATGTCGGTGTTCGCCGGCAGGCTGTGGCGGGCGTCGTCGAGGAAGTCCGCCAGTTCGCCGGTGGGCGGCTCCCAGCCGCGCGTCAGCAGCACCACCGGCAGGCCCAGGTCGGCGCGGGTGAGGGTATCGCGGTCCTGCTCCAGGCTGGCGCTGCCGCCGGCTTCGAGCACCTGCATGGGGGCGTCCTGGAGCAGGTTTCGGGCGAGGTCGGCGCTGCCGGCGCCGGCCCAGCGGATCACCACGCCGCTTTCCGGCGGCGGCGCCAGCGTGTCGGCGGGCGGTACCGCGGGGCCGGCGCCGGCGGCGACCGGTGCCGGGCCGCTGTCCACCCAGGGCGTGGCGAAGCGCTGGCGCATCGCCGCCCAGCCCGGGTGGCGTCGCAGCAGCACGCCGGCGCGGTGGTTCAGGTGCAGCCGCGCCAGCCCCAGCAGGATAAGCCGGGGCAGCAGCACATAGCAGAGCCACAGCATGGCCAGGAACGGCCACCAGGCGCCCAGGCGTTCCGGGTCGGCGGGAGCCTCACCGCCGAGCCGGAAGTAACGGGATTGCTCCACCAGTTCCAGGCCCGGCACGGCGCCGGGCAGCCAGCCGCGCCAGGGCCAGGCAAGCTGTTCCACCAGGGCGTGGTAGGCGGGCGCGGAGGTCTGCAGGGTGGTGCTCCAGCCGAACGCCAGATCGCGCACCAGCACCTGGACCAGCAGGGTGAGCAGGGCGGTGGCGGCGAACGCCAGGCCGGCGCCGTGGGCGGCGCGGGCGGCCAGTTGCGGATGCAGCTGGCGGAGTACCGGCGGCGCGCCGTCGCCCCGGCCCAGCAGCCGGCCCCAGGGGCGCCGGCCGCTTAACGCCTGGGCGGTGGTGGCCAGGGCGAGCAGCAGTTGCAGCAGGGCCAGCGCCAGAATCAGGGTGACGTTGATGCGGCCCTGGCCGTCCACGTACAGCACGCCGAGCATGGTCAGCACGCCCAGCACCGCGCCGGCCAGGGTCAGCGCGGCCCGGCCGCGGCGCCAGGGGCGCAGCGCCGCGCCGGCGCCGGGGGCGTCCACCGCGCTCAGCCAGGCGGCGGCGTCCGGCGGCGGCGCGCCGTCCTGTTCACGGGCCAGCGCCAGACGGCGGTCGCGGCGATGCAGAAAGTCCGGCGTGTGCTGCTGGTCGCGGCGGTATTGCGCGTCGAAGTCCAGCAACCGGCGTACGGGCGAAAGCGGCAAAGCGGTGTCCTTGGACGTTATTTAACCGGCACGGTATAGGCGACGCCTTCTTTGGCGCAGCCGCTGCAGGCGTTGCTGTATTCGCCCAGGGTTTCGCCGTTCTTGTCCAGGCCGATCACCGGGCGGTAGTCCATGGTACACATTTGCGGCCGCGGCTCCGGGCAGGCGCGGGCGTTGTCGGGCAGGTTCGCCGGGGCATGGGCGCAGCCGGCGGCGGCCAGGATCAGCGTCAGGCCGGCGAGAGGAAAGCGAATCATGGGCGTCTCCGGGTTGGTGGCGTGTTGTATCCTGGGTCCATGTTAAAGGTGGACCCGGGGCGGGCAAGCAAGTTCTTTAGTCGCCGGGCCGACCGTGGCAATATTTTTGACCTGATTTCCAACGGGGACACCATGAATCACGTTGATTGGCGCGCGGAAGCGGCCGCCATCTGGCGGCCCAGACAGCAACGGCTGAGACCGGTGCGGCACCTGGACCCGGTGGCGCTGGACGATCTGCTCGGCGTGGACACGCAGAAACGGAAGCTGGTGCAGAACACCGAACGCTTCCTGGCCGGCAAGCCCGCCAACCATGCGCTGCTGTGGGGCAGCCGGGGCACCGGCAAGTCGTCGCTGGTGAAAGCGCTGCTGAACGAATACGCGCCGCGCGGGCTGCGCATGATCGAGGTGGAAAAGCACGACCTGGTGGACCTGCCGGAGATCGTCGATGATCTGCGCGAGCGCGCCCAGCGTTTCGTGGTGTACTGCGACGACATTGCCTTCGAGGACGGTGAAACCCAGTACAAGCACCTGAAAAGCGTGCTGGAAGGCTCGCTGGAGCTGCCGCCGGAGAACGTCCGCCTGTACGCCACCAGTAACCGCCGCCACCTGGTATCCGAGTACCAGGCCGACAACGAGCAGAGCCGGGTGGTGGGCCGTGAGATCCACCACGGCGACGTGGTGGAAGAGAAGATTTCCCTGTCCGACCGGTTCGGCCTGTCGCTGAGCTTTTACCCGATCAATGAAGCGCAGTATTTCCAGATCGTCGATCACCTGTTCGGCGAGGTCGCCGACCGCGACCGGCTGCACATTCTCGCCCGCCGCTTTTCCATGGAGCGCGGCGGGCGCTCCGGGCGCACCGCCCGGCAGTTCTATAATCAATTCGTGGGCGAGCTCTGATACCCGGGTGGCGGGCAGGTCTTGTGTTCGCCCCGGATCGGCGTGGCATACTACGGACCCTTTTCAGTGATTCGGTTTTGTATGGACTGCCAATTGCGGCACCACAGAATGATCAGTATGCCCGCCCACTGCCCGCGGCGGGGCCGCCGCCCCTATTTCCCGGATCCGCCCGTTGTCACGCTGAGTTGATGATTTACTGATAAGCTCGACGCGGCGTTGCCGCAACTGACAACGGATTGCCTATGAATCTTTCCATTCTGGTGCTGCTGCCCTTTCTGGGGGCCGCACTGCCGCCGCTGGCCGAACGTTTCAGGGCCTCGCGCACGCTGCTGGCGCTGAGCGCCGCGGCGTTGCCGGCCCTGGCGCTGGCTTTGATGGTGGCGCCCGCGCGACGGGTGATCGCCGGCGAAACGGTGCTCTCTTCACTGCAGTGGCTGCCCAGCCTGGGCCTGGACCTGGCGTTCCGCCTGGACGGCCTGGCGCTGATGTTCGCCATGCTGGTGCTGGGCATCGGCCTGCTGATTATTCTGTACGCGCGCTACTATCTGTCCGCCGATGAGAAAGCCGGGCGTTTTTACGCCTACCTGCTGCTCTTCATGGGCGCCATGCTGGGGGTGGTGACCAGTGACAACCTGCTGCTGCTGGTGGTGTTCTGGGAGCTCACCAGCCTCAGCTCGTTCTTGCTGATCGGTTTCTGGTCGCACAACAGCGGCGCCAGGAAGGGGGCGCGCATGGCGCTCACGGTCACCGGCCTGGGCGGCCTGGCGCTGCTCGCCGGGGTGCTGCTGATCGGCCAGGTGGTGGGCAGCTATTCCCTGGGCGAGGCGCTGGCCAGCGGCGACGCCATCCGCGCCAGCGGGCTCTACCCGCTGATTCTTTGCCTGGTGCTGCTGGGTATTTTCACCAAGAGCGCCCAGTTCCCGTTCCACTTCTGGCTGCCCCATGCCATGGCGGCGCCGACGCCGGTAAGTGCTTACTTGCACTCCGCCACCATGGTCAAGGCGGGGGTGTTTTTGCTGGCCCGCTTCTACCCGATGCTGGCGGGCACCAACCTGTGGTTCGATCTGGTCACGCTGGCCGGCATGGCGACGCTGATCTGGGGCGCGTTGGCCGCGCTGTTCCAGCATGACCTGAAAGGGCTTTTGGCCTATTCCACCATCAGCCATCTCGGCCTGATTACCCTGCTGTTCGGCCTGAACACCGAGCTGGCGGCGGTGGCGGCGGTGTTCCACATCATCAACCACGCTACCTTCAAGGCGTCGCTGTTCATGGCCGCCGGCATCATTGATCACGAAACCGGCACCCGGGACATGCGCCGTATCAACGGCTTGTGGCGCTACATGCCGTACACCGCGGTGCTCGCCATGGTGGCCTCGGCGGCGATGGCCGGGGTGCCGTTGCTCAACGGCTTCCTGTCCAAGGAGATGTTCTTCGCCGAGACCCTGCAGTCCGACCGCCTCGGCGCCCTGAGCTGGGTGCTGCCGCTGGGCGCCACCCTGGGCGGCGTGTTGTCGGTGGCCTATTCGGCGCGCTTTATCCACGACGTCTTCTTCAACGGCGAGCCGGTGAACCTGCCCAAGTTTCCGCCCCATGAGCCGCCCCGTTACATGAAAGTGCCGGTGGAGATACTGGTGGCGCTGTGCGTGGCGGTGGGCGTGTTCCCGGCGCTCACCGTGGCCGGGCTGCTGGCGGTGGCCGGCACCGCCACGCTTGGCGGCACCCTGCCGGAATACCATCTTTCCATCTGGCACGGCTTTAACCTGCCGTTGCTGATGAGCGTCATCGCCCTGGTCGGCGGCGTGCTGGTCTACAGCCAGCGGCAGCGTCTGTTCCGGTGGCACGCGCGCCTGCCCGAGATCAACGCCAACCTGATTTTCGAGCGCGCCATGCAGGCGGTGGCGGGGTTCGCCGGGGCGTTGAGCGGGCGCTTGCGCAACGGCTCCCTGCAGACCTATGTGGCCTGGTTGCTGGCGGTGGTCTCGCTGGTGCTGCTGACGCAGCTGGGGCCGCGTTTGCTGAGCGGCGACCGGGCGCTGCTGCCCCTGGACGGGGTGGCGCTGCTGGCCGGCGCCATGTTGATCGTGGCCGCGGTGATCACCGCCATTCTGCACCGCCACCGGATGACGGCGATCATGTCGATCAGCGTGGTGGGGCTGGTGGTGTCGCTGGTGTTCGTGCGCTTCTCGGCGCCGGATCTGGCGCTCACCCAGCTTTCCGTGGAAGTGGTCACGGTGATGCTGCTGATCCTGGCGATGTACTTTCTGCCGGTGCGCACCAGCGCCGAATCCGGCGTGTTCAGAGTGTTCCGCGATCTGTTCCTGTCGGTGGTGGTCGGCGGCGGCGTCGGCGTCATGGCGTTCGCCATGATGACCAGCGACTTCAACAGCATCAGTGGCTTCTTCCTGGAGAACGCCAAGCCGGGCGGCGGTGGCACCAATGTGGTCAACGTGATCCTGGTGGACTTCCGGGGCTTCGATACCTTCGGTGAGATCACCGTGCTGGGCATCGCCGCCATGGGCATCTACGCGCTGCTCAAGGATCTCAAACTGACCTCGCCCCGGGCGGATTCCACCGGCCGGCCCTGGGCGCGGGACGCGCACCCGCTGGTGCTGGTGACCATCTCGCGGCCGTTGCTGCCGCTGGCCCTGCTGGTGTCGGTGTACATCTTCCTGCGCGGCCATAACCTGCCCGGCGGCGGCTTTATCGCCGGCCTGGTGACGTCGGTGGCGCTGTTGCTGCAGTACGTGGCCTCCGGGGTGGGCTGGATGCACCACCGCATGCCCGGCGACTACCACCCGGTGGTGGCGTTGGGCCTGCTGCTGGCCGGGATCACCGGGGTGGCCTCCTGGTTGTTCGGCCATCCGTTCCTGACCAGCACCTTTGATTACATCCACTGGCCGCTGGTGGGCAAGTTCGAGGTGGCCAGCGCCATGCTGTTCGATACCGGTGTGTTCCTCACCGTGGTGGGCGCCACGCTGCTGATGCTGGCGAACCTCGGCAAGCTGTCGCTGTTGGACGACAAGGGCGCCGGCACCGGCGCCGGGAATGACCCTGACCAAACCGGCCAGAGAGGAGGCGCCTGATGGAAGTGATGCTTGCGTTGATCATCGCGACGCTGGTCGGTTGCGGCGTCTATCTGACCCTGCGCGCGCGCACCTTCCCGGTGATTCTGGGCATTACGCTGCTCAGCTACGGGGTCAACCTGTTCGTGTTCGTGTCCGGCCGCTTGAGCCTGAACCAGGTGCCGGTGGTGGGCATGTCCGAAAACGCCAGCGACCCCTTGCCCCAGGCGCTGGTGCTGACTGCCATTGTGATCGGTTTCGCCATGACCGCCTTTCTGGTGGTGCTGGCCCTGCGCGGCCAGGGTGAAATGAAGAGCGATCACGTGGACGGTGGCTCCGACGGGGAGGACGGCTGATGGAACATTTGATCATCGCGCCGATTCTGATCCCCGCGTTCGCGGGCATGCTGCTTTTGCTGGAGGTCCGCGAACGCCAGCACCTCCGCCGCCTCACCGGTCTGCTGGCGACCCTGGCATTGATCCCCGTGGCGCTGGGCCTGTGGCAGCAGGCGGCCAGCGGCGATATCGGCGTGTATCAGCTGGGTGACTGGCGGGCGCCGTTCGGCATCGTGCTGGTGCTCGACCGGCTGAGTGCCCTGATGGTGCTGCTCACCGCGGTGCTGGCGCTGCCGGCGCTGATCTACGGCAGCCGTGGCGACGACCGGCGCGGCGCCAACTTCCACGCGTTGTTCCAGCTGCAGCTGATGGGCATCAATGGCGCCTTCCTGACCGGCGACCTGTTCAACCTGTTCGTGTTCTTCGAGGTGCTGTTGATCGCCTCCTACGGGCTGGCCCTGCACGGCCGTGGCCCGGCCCGGGTGAAGGGCGGCATTCACTATGTGGTGCTCAACCTGATCGGTTCGGCGCTGTTCCTGGTTGCGCTGGGGCTCGCCTACGGCACCACTGGTACGCTCAATATGGCCGACTTTGCGGTCAAAGTGAGTGAACTGGAGGGTAACAGCCTGGATCTGGCGCGCCTTTCCGGCCTGCTGATGTGGGTGGTGTTCGGCCTGAAGGCGGCGCTGTTCCCGCTCTACTTCTGGCTGCCGGCCACCTACGCCAGCGCCACGGCGCCGGTGGCGGCGCTGTTCGCGATCATGACCAAGGTGGGTATCTACGCCATCGCCCGGGTGTACGGCCTGGCGTTCAGCGGCGGCGCGCTGGCCGGGCTGGGCCGGGACCCGCTGTGGATTCTGGCGCTGATCACCCTGGGCCTGGCGGCGGTGGGCGTGCTCGGCGCCCGCCGCCTCGGCGAAATGGTGGCCTATTTGCTGGTGATGTCGGTGGGCACGCTGGTGGCCGGGCTGGCCTGGTCGTCGCCGGAGGCCTTCGGCGCCATGCTTTACTACCTGATCCACTCGACCCTGGTGTGCGGCGGCCTGTTTCTGCTGGCGGACCTGGTGTCCCGGGGGCGTGGGGAACTGGCGGACCGGCTTGAAGCGGGGCCGTCCCCCGTCGGCCGCGGGGTGCTCGGCGCGCTGTTTTTCGCCGGCGCCATCGCCGTGGTCGGCCTGCCGCCGTTATCCGGCTTTATCGGCAAGGTCGCCCTGATGCAGGCGGTGCCGGCGCCGGTCTATTGGTTGCTGTTGCTGGGCGGCGGCCTGATCGCCCTGATCGGCCTGAGCCGGGCCGGGTCGACGCTGTTCTGGCGGGCCACCGGCGACGGTGAAGAACGCAGCCTGGACGGGCCGCGCCTGGCGGCCACGGTGGCGCTGCTGGCCACCACCCCGGCGCTGGCGATCTGGGGCGAGCCGGTGCTTGAAGCCTGCCTGGCGGTGGCCGGGCAGTGGGCGCAGCCCGGCCTGTATATCGACGCGGTGCTGGGCGCCGGGGAGAGTGCGTTATGAGTCGAGTATTGCCGTTTCCGCTGTTGAGCCTGTTTCTGTGGGCCACCTGGATGCTGCTTAACGGCTTCTCCTGGGGGCACGCCCTGCTCGGTCTGGTGCTCGCGGTGGTGCTGCCGCTGGGCACCCAGTCTTTCTGGCCCAACGTGCCGCGCCCGCGCAACTTCCCCAAGCTGGTGCGGTTCGTCTTGGTGGTCCATTGGGACATTCTCACCGCCAATATGGCGGTGGCGATTCTGATCCTCGGGCCGCCCCGGCGTTTGCGGCCCGGGTTCGTGGAGCTGCCGCTGGACCTCGCCGACGAGTTCGCCATCACGCTGCTCGCCAGCACCATCTCGCTGACGCCGGGCACGGTCAGTGCCGATGTCAGCGAGGACCGGCGCACCCTGCTGATCCATGCCCTCGACGTGGACGACCAAGACGCCATGATCCGGCAGATCAAGCAGCGCTATGAGCGGCCACTGAAGGAGATTTTCGAATGCTAGAGACCGCGCTGACGATTGCCTTCGGGCTGTTCGTGCTGGCCCTGCTGCTCAACCTGTACCGGTTGTTGCGCGGGCCCACGCTGCCGGACCGGGCCCTGGCCCTGGACACCATGTACATCAACACCATCGGGCTGATCGTGCTGTACGGCATTTCCTCGGACAGCAAGCTCTATTTCGAGGCCGCCATGCTGATCGCGTTGATCGGCTTCGTGAGCACCGTGGCGGTCGCCAAATACATGTTGCGTGGCGACATCATCGAGTAGGGACGACACTATGAACGAGATCGTTGAATTTCTGGTCAGTGCCTTCATTCTGGTCGGGGCGGTGTTCGCGCTGGTGGGGTCCATCGGCCTGGTGCGGCTTTCGGATTTTTATCTGCGTTTGCACGGCCCGACCAAAGCCAGCACCCTGGGCGTGGGAGGCACCATTCTCGGGTCGCTGCTGTTTTTCTCCTGGCAGGAGCGGGCGTTGCAGCTCCAGGAAGTGCTGATCGTTCTGTTCCTGTTTATCACCGCACCGGTATCGGCGCACATGCTGGCCAAGGCGGCCATGCACCGCAATCTGAAGCGCCGGGAAGATACCCGCGGCGGCCCCTGGAAGCAGTAGCCGCAAGCGGGTTTAATAGTGCTTGTTGCACGAAAATTATGAAATTTGTAAAAGGTATTCGGACGTGGAAACTTTTTTGAAAGGCGGCCAGTCCTAATCAATAGCTACGGACCGGTACCCCCGATCCCCCAGTACCCTCACCGGTTCGTAGCTTCTGGACACCCCGGTCTCTCCCCCAGGAGGCCGGGGCGGCAAGCCTCCCTGGCAGCGCAGTCGTTCCCTTCCCCCACTTGCTGCCAGGGATTTTTTTTGCCCACTGAAAAGTGGGACTTCCCCTCTTCCTTCTTCTTGCCGTTCACTGAAGCAAGAGGCATGCCTGTTTTTGGAAATCGGTAAAAGACGTTTTATGTCAGTGGGTTACACTGAATCGGCGCGCTTTGGCCGGTGCCGCCCCTGCGCCAGAGCGGTGTCGTAAAACGTCGCCGGAGTGACGGACCCGGTCAGCCCGCCGGGTCCGGCGGCACCGCCAGCCAGGTGCCGAGCTGGCGCCAGGCCTCGTCGCAGCCGCTGCCGTTGGTGGCGGAAAACAGCTGGGCGCTGAGCGGCGCCGGGTGATCACGGACGTCCTTGAGCACCTGCAGCAGGGTGTTCTTGGCGGCGCCGTACTTGAGTTTGTCCGCCTTGGTGATCAGCAGGTGCAGCGGCATGCCGGCGCGCGCCGACCATTCCAGAATCAGACGGTCGAAATCCTTGAGCGGATGGCGGATGTCCATCAACAGCACCAGCCCGGTGAGGCTTTGCCGGCGCGCCAGATAATCGTCCAGGTCGCGCTGCCATTGCTGGCGGGTCACCTTGTCCACCTTGGCGTAGCCGTAGCCGGGCAGGTCCACCAGGCGCCGCTCCTCGTCCAGCTCGAAGAAGTTCAGCAGCTGGGTGCGGCCCGGGGTCTTGGAGGTGCGCGCCAGGGTGCGCTGGCCGGTGAGGCGGTTGATGGCGCTGGATTTGCCGGCGTTGGAGCGGCCGGCGAAGGCCACCTCGAAGCCCGCGTCCGGGGGGCACTGTTCCACGTTCTGGGCGCTTTTCAGGAAGCGGGCCTGGTGGAGAAGGCGCTGGGTCGGATCTTGGGCCATTATCGGTCTCTCAGTGAGCGCGGACAGCGAATACCCGTGCCTTTAATAAGGCATATGACGGGAGCGAACCTCTAGTATATAATACGCGCCGACGCGCGTTCGCCGTGCGGTCGACGTTCTACAGGTGTTTGTGTGCAAAGGCAAATTCGGCGCCGACGCCTGAGTAAGCCAGCATGTCGCCAGCTCATGGGGAGATTCACATGAAAGGTTTTGCTACGGGGCTCGCCCTCGCCATCGCTATGAGCCTGTCGGCCGGTGCCCAGGCCGAATCCGTCAAAGAGCTCTATGATCAGAGCTGCACCTACTGCCATGCCAGCGGTGCCGCCGGCGCCCCCAAAACCGGGGACCAGGCCGCCTGGAAGCCGCGCATGGACAAAGGCATGGACACGCTGGTCAAGCACGTCGAGGAGGGCTACAACGCCATGCCCCCGGGCGGCATGTGCGGCGACTGCTCCAAAGAAGATTATCGTGCTCTTATTGAATACATGACCAAGTAATCCCTGCTCTTGAAGGAAAGGCCATGAAGTGTTTCAAGCTGTTCGTGCTGTTGGCTGCCGTGGTGGCCACCCCCTTCGCCCTGGCCGAGGGCGACCCGGAAGCCGGTAAAGAGAAAGCCCAGGTATGCGCGGCCTGCCATGGCCCGGACGGCAATTCCCCCTCCGGCCAGTACCCGAGTCTGGCGGGGCAGGGCGAGCGCTACCTGATCAAGCAGCTTAAGGCCTACAAATCCGGTGAGCGCGAGAACGCCATCATGCAGGGCCAGGCCGCCAATCTGAGCGAGCAGGACATGCAGGACCTGGCCGCCTTCTTCACCGAGCAGTCCGTGAAAACCGGCCAGGTGAAGCCGGACCTCGTGGAAATGGGCGAGCGTATCTATCGCGGTGGCGACGTGGAGCAGGGCATCCCCGCCTGCGCCGGTTGCCACGGCCCCGCCGGTCAGGGCGTCGACGCCGCCGGTTTCCCGGCACTGGCCGGCCAGCAGCCCGCCTACACGGAAAGCCAGCTGAAAGCGTTCCGCGCCGTCGGCCGCGAGGACATCGGCGACATGGCCAAGCGTGACAACGATCCCCAGGCGATGATGCGCACCCTGGCGGCGAAGATGAGCGATGCCCAGATCCAGGCGGTCTCCAGCTTCGTGGCGGGTCTCTCCGCGCCGGAGCGCGACAGCGACGAATAACCCGCTGTTGATCGGCGTTCAGCGAAAAGGCAGCCTCCGGCTGCCTTTTTTGTGGCCGCCGTTCATGGGCAAGACGGCGCCAATGCGGTAATAATGCAACTTTCCGTGACCGTGGGGAGCGTTTTCGCGTTATCACGGTCCTATCTGCCACGATCAAAGTGGAACAGCCAACAACAAGGAGAACCTCATGTTGCGAACGGTTATGGCGGTGCTGCTCGGCCTGACTCTGACGGCGGCGGCCTGGGCACAGGAATCCGGCGGCGAGCACGCCCGCTACGCGGAAGGGACCCACTACAAGGTTCTGGATAATCCCGGCAATGTGGACGAGCCCGGTCAGGTGGAAGTGCGCGAGTTCTTCTCCTACATCTGCCCGCATTGCTTCAGTCTGGAGCCGGTGATCGAGGACTGGCTGGAAGACAAGCCGGAGCACGTTAACTACGTCCGCTCGCCGGTGACCTTCCTGCAGAACGCGGAGCCCCTGGCCCGCGCCTACTATGTGGCGGACATCCTCGACAAGGTGGATGAGATCCACAAACCCCTGTTCGACGCCATTCACAAGCACCGGGAGCCGCTGTTCACCCCCACCGCGCTGGCCGACTTCTTCGCCAAATACGGCGTGGAAGAGGATGAGTTCAACCAGCTCTACAGCTCTTTCGGGGTGTCCACCAAGCTGCGTCAGACCGACGCGCTGGCCCGCGACTACCAGATCCGCGGCGTACCGTCCTTCGTGGTCAACGGGAAGTATCTGATTCTTCGCGACGGCCTGCGTAACAATCAGGAAATGTTCGACGTGATCGACTTCCTGGTGAAGAAGGAACGCCGCTAGCCCTTTCGGGAGTTCAAGCTGAATGCTGTTGGAGCGCGCGCGAACCGCGTACCAGTCCTGGAAAACCCGGCCCGCCGGGTTTTCCTTCGCACGCGAAGGCCACCGCCGCACCCGCCGGGTGCGCGAGGTCACCCTGCCGGATGACACCCTCAGGCTGCTGAGCTTCAACATTCAGGCGGGCATCGGCACCAGCCGGTTCCGGGAGTATTTCACCGGCAGCTGGAAGCATCTGGTGGCGCACCCGCGCAGTGTCGAGACCATCGAGCAGATCGCCGATGTGGTTCGCCATTTCGATGTGGTCGGCCTGCAGGAGGTGGATGGCGGCAGTTTGCGTTCACGCAATGTGAATCAGCTGGTGCATCTGGCGTCCCTGGCCGATTTCCCCTTCTGGCATCAGCAACTCAACCGCAACCTGGGCCGGCTGGGCCAGTTCAGCAACGGCTTTCTGAGCCGCCTGACGCCCTATTCCGTGGAGGACCACATCCTCCCCGGCCTGCCCGGGCGCGGCGTGATCCTGGTCAAGTTCGGCCACCCGGTGGAGCCGCTGGTGCTGGCGGTGGTGCACCTGGCGCTGGGCGAGAAAATGCGCAACACCCAGTTGGCCTACATCACCCGCCTGCTGTCGCCGTTCCGTTACGCCGTGGTGGTGGGTGATTTCAATTGCCGGCTGGAGCACCTGGGCAGTTCGCCGCTGGCGGAGCTGGGCCTGCGCGCCGTGGAGGGCGATCTGAACACCTTCCCGAGCTGGGCCCCGGACCGGCACATCGACCATATCCTGGCGTCCCCCGAGCTGGAGGTCAGCCACAGCCGGGTGCTCACCGACTGCCTGCTTTCCGACCATCTGCCCCTGGCCACGGAAATCCGCATCCCCGACGCGGTGCGGGCCGCCACCCTGGAGCACCGGCTGCCGCTGATCGACTGAGCGGCGCTAGGACAGTTTGATCGGCAGCGTTTCCGCGGCGCGCAGGGCCGGCGAGCGGAGAATCCTCGCCGCCAGTTCGTTCTGCCGACGGGTGCCGGTTTTCCGGAACACCGACTTCAGCTGCCCGCGCAGCGTATCCACCGACAACGACAGACCGGCCGCCAGGGTCTTGAGGTCGCCGCCTTCGGCGATGGCCCGGGCCACGCGGGCTTCCGCCGGGGTCAGATCAAACAGCTCGGCGATCTGCCGCTCGTCCACGGCGCCTTCGTACTCGGGCGCATGAAAGTACACCAGCGCACGGCCTTCCGGCGCCAGCAGAGCGGCGCTGTTTTCCGGTGCCATCGGGCTGACCATGCACACCAGCTGGCCGCCGCCGCGCCGGGGCAGGGTGACGGTGCCTCCCGGGTGGCGCCAGTCCCGGCCCGCGCCGACGATCACCTCGTTCACCAGCGCCATGAAACGCTCGCGGAGGTCCTGCCGTTTCGGTGCCAGACGCCCATGCCGACAGCTCAGCGCCTCCTCCTTGGCGATCAGCGCCTGGGCCCGGTCGCAAAGGAATGCCACCCGGCCGCCGTGGCCCAGCACCGCGTACGGCCGGTGCCCGGCCAGCCGGCCACCGCGGCTGCTCCATTCCAGTTGATGGAGATGGCGGGTCAGATCGATGGCCCGGCGCACATGGGGCACCAGTTCATTGAACCAGGCGGTGTCCTGGGCCTCGTAGGGGCCCTGTCCGCCGGTGCGCTGCACCAGCAGCTGGATGGTGTATTCATCGGTCTGGTAGACGGTACCGCAGACGCCGTGGTGGATATCCAGCTTGCGGGCCCAGTCGTTATAGAACTCGGTCTTGTAAAAACGACGCTGACGGCAGGAAAAATCCAGGTAGGTGGAGTACAGGCGGCCGGCGGGCTTCTCCTTCAGTTCCGGCCGCCAGGGGCAGGTGTTGACGAAATGATCCACGTAGTTCTGGTGGGCGCGGTCGTCGATATTGATTTTGCTGCTGGAGCGCACCGTCTCCGCCGCCTTGTCGAGCACCAGCAGGCGGGCCGACCGGGATTGGCTGACGGCGACCAGCTGCTGGAGAAAGCCGCGCCAGAGCGACTGATCCGTGGGTGTGGCGTAAAGCGTATCCAGAAGCGCCTGATGGCCCGCCCCGGTGTAAGGCAGCCTGCCCGAACCTTCCATAAAACCCCCAATGTTTTCTTGTCCCCCACGACCAACTATGTCACAAAACAAAGCGCGCCGGCGTCGCCGCCGCGTCAACGTAACGATTGGACTACCGACCGCAAAATGCCGACACCGCGAATTACGCTGCCGTCACGGGTGGAGACGTTTTCTTGAGAGTGTTCGTCTACGGCACGCTGCTGGCCGGGGAGAGCAACCACGCCTGGCTGAAGGGCGCGTCATGTCTCGGCCGGTGGACCACGCCGCCACGCTTCACGCTGATCGATCTGGGCCCTTACCCGGTGCTGTCGTCGGGTGGCCGCACCGCCGTGACCGGCGAGGTCTATCGGATCAGCCGCCTGATTCTGCAGCGCCTGGACGTGCTTGAGGGCTATCCGGCTGACTACCAGCGGCGCCTGATCGACACGCCTTGGGGGCGCGCCTGGGTGTACCTGCGCGCCAGCGCCCCGGCCGGGCGGCCACTGCACCATGGCGACTGGCGGCGCCGTCCGCTGGCGCATCGAGCCTTTTATCCGCTTAGGGGGAAACAACTTGGAACGGGAAGTCATACTGAGTGACGGGCGCCGGCTGGCGGCCACCGAGAAGAACGGCGCCGGCGACACCCTGGTGGTGCTGGTGCACGGCTGGTGCTGCCGGCGCGGCGACTGGCGCGCCTACCTGGACAGCGCGCCGGAGACGGTGAGTTTTCTGGCGCCGGATCTTCCCGGCCATGGCGACTCCGCCGCGACCCCGGGCACCTGGACGGTGGCCGGCATGGCGCGGGATATCGCCGACCTGGTGCGCGCCCGGCGGCCAGGCCGGGTGGTGCTGGTGGGCCACTCCATGGGCGGCGCCGTGGCCCTGGAGGCGGCGGCGCTGCTGGAATCCGTGGCCGCCGTGGTGTTCGTCGACACCTTCATCATTCCCTACGGCGATCTGACCGAGGACGACGCCGCCGGCATCGAGCGCGGCTTCCACGAGGATTTCCCGGCGGCGGTGGGCAGGCTGGTGGACGCCAACACCTCCGACGCCATGCCGGAGCACCGCAAACAGGCGCTCGGCGGCCAGATGGCCTCCGCGCCCGCCGATAAAATGCTGCCGCTTTGGGGCGACCTGTTGCGCTGGAACCCGGAGCCCGCGTTCGCCGCCGTGACGGCGCCGCTGTTCGCCATCAACGGCGAAATGATTCCGGAAGCCGCGCGCCAGCGTTGCGCCGGCCGCGTCACCGAAACGGTGCTGGCGTACCCCGGCCATTTCCCCCAGTGGGAGCAGCCGGACGCGTTCAGCCAGGCCCTTACCAAGCAGCTCGAAGCCCTACAGCTTTAGCGGGCCCGGTGCTTCAGTAGCGCGTCTCCGCCATGCCGGAGAACTGCTTGGCCAGATAGGTGGCGTAGTTGTCGGTCATGCCGGCGAGAAAATCCAGCGCCCGCATGATGCACTGGTAGAGCCGCTCCTGTTCGTCCATGTCCGCCAAGCCGTCCGGAAAGCTGTGGCGGCCGATCAGGTCGATGATGCGCTCGTGGCGGTAGTTGCGCGTGGCGCCGCGGGCGTGGGACAGCGACGCCTCGATCAGGCCGTCCAGCAGCGCGCCCATCACCTCGAAGGCGCCGATTTCCAGCTCGATCTTGCGCGGGTGCTCGAACACCTTGCCGCGCGCCAGCTGCTTGGCGTTCTCCACCACGTCGTAGACCGCCGGTTCGCAATGGTGCAGCAGGTCGCCTTCCATGTTGCCGGCCAGCAGGGCCTCGTGGTTGGCGACGAACGCCTCGACCCCCGCCTCGATAAAGCGCTCGATGATCTTGCCGCGCAGCAGCGCCGCCTTGCGGCCGTCACGCAGCTCGGAATGGACCAGGCGGCGCACTTCGTTGTTGTCCGGCAGCGCCGGTTGAAGCAGGGCGTAGACCTCGTCCCAGTGAAGCAGGTCCATCTCCAGCCCGTCTTCCAGATCAATGATCGCGTAGCAGAAGTCGTCCGCCGCCTCCATCAGGTAGGCGAGCGGATGCCGGCAATGGCGGCCGGGCGCCAGCTCCCTGAGCCCGGTGGCCGCGCACACCTCCTGGAAGGCGTCGGCCTCGGACAGGAAGGCGCTGTACTTGCCCGGCTTGAGGCCGCCCTCGGCGGCGCGGGACGACAGCCAGGGGTACTTGAGGAAGGTGGCCAGGGTGGCGTAGGTCAGGCGCATGCCGTCGTCGTACTGGTGGTATTCGCTCTTGGTGAGGATGCGGAAACCCTGGGCGTTACCCTCGAAGTAGATCAGGTCGGATTGCTGTTCCGGCGTGAGCAGGTCCAGATAACGCTGGCCGCGCTCCTGGAACCAGGCGCGGATCGCACGCTCGCCGGTGTGGCCGAACGGCGGGTTGCCGATGTCGTGGGCCAGGCAGGCCGACTGCACGATATCGCCCAGGTCGGTGGCGCCGGCCCCTTCCGGCAGGTGACCGAGGGCCTGCAGGCGCTCGCCGGCGCGGATGCCCAGGGTGCGGCCCACGCAGGACACCTCCAGGGAGTGGGTGAGCCGGTTGTGCACATGGTCGTTGGTGGCCAGTGGGTGCACCTGGGTTTTGCGCGCCAGGCGCCGGAAGGCGCCGGAGAAGATGATCTTGTCATGGTCGCGCAGAAAGGCGGTGCGGCCGGTTTCATCCTTGGCGTCGCGGTGTCCCAAGCGGCCCTTGTTGAGCAGTTGTTCCCAGTTCATGGTTTGCGTATCCGTCCCGGGGCCGGTCGTTGAAATGGTGAATGCCGCCCCCACGCTGTGGGGAACGGCGAATGAAGTTCATCACATCTTGATGCCGCGTCTGTCAGCGTCAAGCGGAATATCGACAAGGAGCCACTATGAATTTGGACAAGCCACTTCTGATGCTGGTCACCAGCGCATCACAGATGGGTCAGGGTCAACAGACCGGTCTGTGGCTGGAGGAATTCGCGATTCCCTACCAGATTTTCCGCGACAACAAGGTGCCGGTCCGGGTGGCCAGCCCCACCGGCGGCAAGGTGCCCATCGATCCCCGCTCGGTGCCGGACGATGAGCAGAAAGAGCAGTGGAAGGACGCCATCGCCGAGCTGGAGAACACCCGCCCCCTGGAGGAAATCTGGGAAGACGGGTTCGTCGGCGTGTTCGTGCCCGGTGGCCACGGCGCCATGTTCGACATGCCTGACAATCCCCTGGTGGCCGGCGTGCTGGAGCGTACCTGGGCCCAGGGCGGCGTGGTCAGCGCGGTCTGTCATGGCCCGGCGGCCCTGGTGGGGGTGCGCGACGAAAATGGCGTGCCGCTGGTCAAGGACCGCCGTGTGAGTTGCTTCACCAACGAAGAGGAGCGCGAAGTGGGCCTCGACGAGGTGATGCCGTTCCTACTGGAAACCCGCCTCCAGGAGCTCGGCGCGGAGATCCACAATACGGGTAAATTCGAACCCCATGTGGTCACCGACGGGCGTCTGGTGACCGGTCAGAACCCGCCTTCCAGCGAAGTCACCGCGAAAGCGGTGGTGGACGCGTTGTACGCCGAGTAACGACCACGCTCAGGAATCGCAGGGGCCCGTCCAGCGGGCCTCTTCCTCGGTCGTCATCCCCGGTCCCTTTTCCGATTTGGTGCTGATTGCCGCGTTATAGCGTTCGTCGCTGTTGATGGTCATGGAGCCATCAACGCTCAGAGTACGATTGCCGGACGTGCATTGGGTCTGCCACTCAAGGCTCTTTCCATCCCGCTGGAACTGCGGGCTGCTACAGCCATTGCGCAGTGAGGCCTGACGGATGGTGAGCGCCATGTCGTCCGCCTGCTTGGCGCTCAGGCACTCCGTGTCGGTGGTTTCCTTGTCCATACCCGGCGGCAGTTCGCTGGTGATGGTGCGCTTCACTTCCCATTTCCCGGGTTTCAAGTCCGCGGCCAGGGTCTGGCCCGAGAGTGTCAGCAAAGCAGTAAACAGTATTGTCCTGGTGCGTTTCATGGTTGGCATCCCTATCAACGAAAACTGGTGGTCAGTATAACCGCGCTGTGTGAGTAGGAGCCATGTATCGCCGCCCATGGCCGCCCGTTGTGTGCCATCTGTCACTGACGACGGTCCTTTCTCACTGAAAACGTTAACCCATTCCGATTTCAGAGCTACGGTCCGTGATCCGGTTTGAGAAAAAAGCAGGGTCATCGTTTGTTAATGGAAAGAATTCCGGCGCCTGTATAGGGTCTACCCGACAGGGACGGAGGAGTTTGCGATGTATCGGTCATGGATGATGTTTGCCGCGCTGCTGGTGATGGTCGGCTGTGACAACGCCACGGAGGCGCCGGCTCCGGCGCCGGCGGAAGCCGAAGGCGGTGGGTTTGCTGAGCCGCTGGGTGGCTACCGGGTAGTGCGGCGGTGCAATGGCCTCGGCCCGGCGTCGCTGGATCTGACCCCCAGGGGTCTGAGCGGGAACTATCGCCTTCTGATTCGTGGCGATGGCGATCCAGCGAGCTACACCGCGGTGGATCACCTGGAATTCAGTGTGTCCTGGAACGACGACGACAGCGCCATTGAAACGGCTCGCGACGGCCTTCGGTTGTATGAATGGCGGGCCCGGCTTACCAAGGAATCGGGTTGGCTGCGGAATCTGAATGGCGACATGGCGTTGCCGGACGATGCCGTCGCCGCCTATGACGCGGACAAGGACCGTTTCTTCTTTGAAAGCGGATGCGGGGAAGAGGCGCGCTCCCCTGCGCATGCCTATAACGCCACCCAATCCAGATTGGTGCTGCGGTCCCTCAATCTCGCTATGGCGGAGGCGCGCGAACGGCTTCATCACGAAGCGGGTCTTCAATACATCGAGTATCGGGGTGACTATCTGGGCCGCTCCGGCGCCGATGGCGTCACCGAGGGGCACCATGACCGTAATCAACACCTTTTGGACGTGGCCGCGTTAATGAGAACCGACGCCGTGAACAAAGTGCCGGGCTTGGCGCGGCTGGTCACCGAACACCGGCCGGAGGACGCCGCGCAAGCGCAACGCTACCAACAGGAGCTGCCGGCGTACTTGCGCGCCGCCGCCATGGCCCACGCCCGCTGGTACATCGACTCCGCGGACATCCGCCTGGACTGGTTCCAGGGAACCTATCCGGAGGGCGAAGCCGCGATCCGCGAGGGTATGGCGGCGTTGCAGGGCGCCTACCTGCGTTTGGCGGAGGAGTAAGCGCCTTGTCCCTGGAAGATGGGCAGGCAATGGCGCGGAAGTGGTCTATGATGGTGTGGACGGTAACATTCCGGTCACCCTTATCCGGCACGCCGCTGAGCCGGTGGGCCGTTCGACCTTCACTCAGGAGGAAGGCACCCATGAGCATCTACGACTTTCAGGCCCGCGACCTCAACGGTGAGGAAAAGCCCCTCTCCGACTACAAGGGCAAGGTTCTGCTGGTGGTGAACACCGCCAGCAAGTGCGGCTTCACGCCGCAGTACGAAGGGCTGCAGAAGCTGTACGCCAACTTCGCCGACCGGGGGCTGGAAGTGCTGGGTTTCCCCTGCAACCAGTTCGGCCGCCAGGAGCCCGGCGAGGCCGGGGAAATCGGCGCCTTCTGCGAGAAGAATTACGGCGTCTCGTTCCCGATGTTCGAAAAAGTGGACGTCAACGGCGACAACGCCCATCCGGTGTTCAAGTTTCTGAAATCGGAATCGCCGGGCCTGCTGGGCACCGAGGCGATCAAATGGAACTTCACCAAGTTTCTGGTCGATCGCGACGGCAACGTGGTCAAGCGCTACGCGCCGAAGGACAAGCCGGAAAAGCTCGCCGACGACATCGAAGCGCTGCTCTGAGGCCCGTCAGGCGGGCAGCACCGCGTAGTAGATAGCGTAGAAATGGCAGACACTGCCGCCCACCACGAACAGATGCCAGATGGCGTGGTTGTACGGCAGCCGGTCGGCCAGATAAAACACCACGCCGGCGGTATAGGTGATGCCGCCGGCGAGCAGCAGCCAGAAGCCCAACGGGCTGACCGTGTCCATCAGCTCCCCGGACGCGAACATCACCAGCCAGCCCATGGCCAGGTAAATTCCCACCCGGGCCAGTTTGTAGCGGTTACCGAAACGCAGCTTCAGAACGATACCGGTGAACGCCAGCCCCCAGATCACGCCGAACAGGGTCCAGCCCACGGTGCCGCGCATATTGACCAGCAGAAACGGCGTATAGGTGCCCGCGATCAACGCGAAAATCGCGCAGTGATCCAGCATCTTGTAGAGCGCCCGCCGATGCGGGCGCCGGCTGCCGTGGTAGAGCATGCTGGCGCCGTACAGCAGCGCCAGGCTGGCGCCGAACACGCTGAAGGAAACGATTTTCCAGGGGTCGCCCTGGACGCTGGCCGACTCCACCAGTACCGCGGTGCCGGCGATGCTCAGCAGCAGGCCGATGGCATGGGTGAGGCTGTTGATCACCTCTTCGATCAGAGGGTAGTCCGGCTGACCCGGCTCGGAAGACGCGGAGGGTGTAGAAGGTGTCGTCATACACGTTCCTTGAGGTTAACCCGCCGTTCACTGAAAACGCGCATCATGAGCGCTGGCTTTGCGGCTTGCAAAGCGCGGATAAAGGTTCGATTGCACCAAGCTATGACGAGTATATCGAAAATGAGTTCGCGGTTCCGACCCCGAGGGCTTAGCGTAAAGGTATTGGAGTCAATCCGGACATTCCCGCAAAGGAGAGCACCATGATTGAACACAGCAAAGAAGTCTCCCAGGAGCTGAGTAAACTGCTCGCGGAGAGTTATACCCTGTATTTGAAAACCCACAATTACCACTGGAACGTCACCGGCCCGATGTTCCACAGCCTGCATCTGCTGTTCGAACAGCAGTACACCGAGCTGGCGACGGCGGTGGACACCATCGCGGAGCGCATTCGCGCCCTGGGCGATAAAGCGCCGGGCAGCTACGCGGCCTTCGCCCGTCTGTCGTCCGTGAAGGACGCCGAGGGCGAGCCGGACGCCACGGAAATGCTGAAGACGCTGACCGCGGACCATCGCATCGTGGCGGAGCGCGCCAACAAGGTGCTCAAGCTGGCCGCCGGCCATGAGGACGAAGGCACCGCGGCAATCGCCAGCGAGCGTATCGAGATCCACGAGAAGGCCGCCTGGATGCTGTCCGCCCACCTGGGCGATTGATAGCGAAGGGCTATTCGCTATATAGGCACCATTCGTTTTATTGATGAGGGCGCGGTGGCTACCATGCCTTCATCAATCAGCCACATTCCGATGCACCGAACAGGAGGAAGCATTTAATGTTGGAGAATCGTGAAGGCGAAAAGGTACCTGAAGTCACGTTCCGTACCCGCGAAGGCAACGAGTGGAAAGACGTTACCACTGATGATCTGTTCGCCGGCAAAAACGTAGTGGTGTTCGCCCTCCCCGGCGCGTTCACGCCGACCTGTTCGTCCACGCATCTGCCGCGTTACAACGAATTGGCGCCGGTGTTTAAAGCCAACGGCATTGACGAAATCATCTGTCTGTCGGTGAACGACGGCTTCGTGATGAACGCCTGGGCCGGTGATCAGGACGCCAACAACATCCGTTTCATTCCGGATGGCAACGGCGAGTTCAGCGAAAAGATGGGCATGCTGGTCGGCAAGCAGGACCTGGGTTTCGGTCCGCGCAGCTGGCGCTATTCCATGCTGGTGAAGGACGGCGTGATCGAGAAGATGTTCATTGAGCCGGAGAAGCCCGGCGACCCGTTCGAAGTGTCCGACGCCGACACTATGCTGACCCACATCAACGGTGAAGCGTCCCTGCCCCAGCGGGTGACCATCTTCACCAAGCCGGGCTGCCCGCACTGTGCCCGCGCCAAGCGCGAACTGCGCGACGCCGGCTTCAAGTTCGAGGAAATCGAACTGGGCAACCGTGGCCTGAGCTACAGCACCCTGGCCGCCGTCACCGGCGCCGGCACCACGCCGCAGGTGTACATCGAAGGCCAGCGTATCGGTGGCGCCGACGAGCTGACCGACTGGCTCAAAGCCACCGCCTGAAACCCATTACGCGCTCACCGTAATGCTCAACCCCGGGCAAAAGGATGTGCCCACGGGCGCGGGTTCGCCCCGCGCCATGATCTTCCCCAACTGGCCGGCTCCCCGCCGGCCTTTTTTATGCGTGGCCGCCGCGGTCTCCGGGCGGGCCACCCGCGGATTAAAAAATGGCACAACCGGCCCTGGAGTGTTTCGGGTGCGCTGGCCCATATTGACGGTCATTACTCAAGGTTCCAGTGAGGCGTCGTCGAGGCGCCGCTCACCGCGACAGGGAAGATGATTGCTATGAACGCCAAAGCCCCGATTTCCCCGAACGAGCCGCGTCGCACCAACGGCAGCGACATTCAGCCCCGGCGCATGGATTTCCAGTTCGACCCGGACATGCCGCGCTACTGGTTCGCCGGCGACCAGTTCAAGACCATCCTGCTGACCGCGTTGTCCTGTACCTTCCCGGAAGGCGAGCGCTTCTTCGTGCGCTCGGTGCGCCACTACCAGAAACGGATCACCGACCCGGATCTGCGCGAGCGGGTGAAAGGGTTCATCGGCCAGGAGGCGCACCACGGTAACGAACACGAACAGTTCAACGCCTTCATGGAGAGCAAGGGCGTGCCCACTCAAAAGGTGCACGATTATGTTCATGAAGGCATGAAGTGGATCGCCAAGAAGTTTTCTCCGGAGCGGCAGCTCGCCAAGACCTGTGCCCTGGAGCACTTCACCGCCATGCTCGCCGAGCTGATGCTTGAAGAGCCCGAGTTCCTGGAAGGCATGGACGAGCGCATGCTGCCGCTGTGGCTGTGGCACGCCATCGAGGAAAGCGAGCACAAGGCGGTGGCGTTCGACGTCTATGCCGATCAGGTGGGCAGCTACTGGGTGCGCACGTCGGAGATGGCGCTGACCACGGTGGAATTCATCGGCTTCACCATCTTCCACTACATCCAGCTGCGCCAGGGCATGGACGACAAGCGTGATTTGCGCTCGGTGGGCAACGGCCTGAACTGGCTGCTCGGCCGCCCGGGCTGGCTGCGCCGGCTGGGCCGTTCCTACGCCGCTTACTACAAGCCGTCGTTCCACCCGGAAAAGAAAGACAGCCGCGCGGTGCGCGAGCGCGCCCTGGCACGGCTGGCCGAGATGCTGGACCGGCCGGAGCTGGCGCCCCGCTAACGCTCCGTTCAGTCGCGCAGTATCCGCGGCCGGGGAATCTCCTGGTCGCGGAACAGCGCGGTGACCCGCAACACCACGTCACTCTGGAACGCTTTTTCGTAGCGCACGTCCAGCACATAGGCCTTGGAGCGGAACCGCACCGCCAGGGCGTTGCCGATCTCCACCTCTTCAATGGCGAAGGCCACCGGCTTCTTCAGATAGGCGTAGCGGCTGGTGACGATCACTTCCTCGATAATGCCGCGCACCTGTTCCAGGTCCGCCTGCACCGACACATGGAAGTCGGTGACCACCATCATGTCCAGTTCACCGGCGTTGCCGGAGGCCACCACGTCGGTGATGAAACGGGCGTTGGGAATCGTCACCAGGTTGTCGTCCAGCGTCTGCACGCGCACCGCGCGCAGGCCGATGGCGACGATCTCGCCGTAGGTGTCGCCGAAGCTGATCCGGTCACCGACCTGGAACGGCCGGTCGAACAGCAACAGCAGGCCGGCCACCAGCGACGCCGCCACGTCCTTGAGCGCGAAGCCCAGCGCCACCGCGATCGAGCCCGCTGCCGCCAGGATGAATTCCCGCGGCGGGTTGAGCACCCCGACGATCAGCGCGCCGGTGCCCAGGGTGTAGATCAGAAAGCCGATCAGCGTGGTGATCTGCAGGATCAGAAAGCGGCGTGCCGGCACCTTGTCCATCAGCGAGCCGCTGACTTTCTGAATGCCCCAGTTCAGCGCCCACAGGCAGAAACCGCCGGCCACCAGCAAAAGAATGGCGTAGGCGTTGAACAGGTCCACCACCACCGCCAGGTCCGTGACAATATCGCCGCTTTCATTCATGGAGCAGATTCTTCCTGGTCAGATGGTTGATCACGGTGTGGTACCAGAGCGGCACCAGCCGGTACCGGCCGTCGTCGCTCTGGCGGATAAAGCCGGCGTCGAAGCCCGCCTTCAGGGCGTAACGCACCACGTTTTCCGGCAGGTCGGTGGCGGCCACGATTTCCCCGCTGGACAGGTTTTCGTGGGTGGCGATGGCGGCGTACACGAACAGCAGATTCTCGCCGGCCTTTTCCACCGCGGTGCCCTGCGGTTTGGCGGGCAGCCCCACCAGCACCTGGCGACGGGTCACCTTCACCGAGCTCAGCCACAGCCTCAATGCCGCCATCGGGTTACCCCGGCAGGCGTCCCACAGCAGGCTGAAGTAGCGCTGCTCGGCGTTGCGCACATTGCCCGCCTCCGGCCCCCGGGAGGACAGCAGCACCTCGTCGTAACGCAGGGTCTGGCCGGAAAGATGGTGCCGCGACAGAATCAGGGAGCGAATCTCGCTCTGCCCCCAGCGCTTCACGCGCACCACATTGCGGAACTGATATTCCCGGCCGAACACATTGCACAGGTACGCCCAGCTCTGGTTGTTGAGCAGCACCAGCCAGAACAGGTTGTCCAGGCGCGCGTTGGTCAAACGCAGCAGCGCGCGCCAGCCCTCCAGACCGCCGATCCGGGCGAGGAAGAAATTCTGCGCTTCGTCCAGTACCAGCAGGGTGGGGCGGCGCTGCTCATCGTTCTTCACCAGGCTGGCGGGGCCCTCCTCGAGAGACTCGTCCAGGGCCTCGGCGACCAGGGCGATGACGTCCTCCGGGGCCAGGGTCTTGGGCGGCACCGTCACGGACACCACCCGCAGGCCCTCGTCGTTTTTCTCCAGGGCGCGGGTCAGGCGGCGCGCCGCCATGCTTTTGCCGCTGCCTTTCTCGCCGGCCACCAGCAGGGTGTTCTCGTCGGTTTTGTCCTCGCGCCAGCGTTGAATCGCCTTTTCCATGGCGTCGGTGAGCCCGGTATCGATAAAGGGCGCCGGCTCGTCGTCGGGCAGGCCGGCGTCGAACCACTGCTGGTACTCGCGGGCGGGCCGGGTGTCGTCTTCGGCCTTGTCGTCCTCGTCGCCGCTTTGCGCGCGCATCCGGAACCAGCGCGCCTTGAGGCGCAGGTACCAGTCGGCGCCGGCCAGCAGCTGGTCCAGGTAACGGAACACGAAGTACACCAGGGCCACCGGAAGCAGCAAGGGCGCGGTCCAGGAGAACAGGCGCTGACTGAGCAGGCGCGCCGCCAGGGGGTCGAGCCGCGACGGCAGAATGCTCTGCAGGCACACCAGGTAATCCTCGCCGCGCTGCGTGAGCAGGCGGCCGATGGCGGCGTACAGCGCCAGCCCCAGCAGCAGCCCGCTGAAATCATGCAGCAGGCCGCCGCCGAGCAGTTGGTCCACCGCCAGGAACAGCGCCCAGGGCAGCATCAGCCAGACCGCCACGCGGCGCGCCCGTTCGCCGGCCTGGTTGGCCTGTTCGCCGTTCAGGTAGGTGCCGGCGCCCTGGGCCACGCGCAGCACCAGCCATTCGCCGATCAGCCAGGTGAGCCCGAACACCACGTACAGCCGAGCCAGCGGCAGCAGCCACAGCAGCAAACGGGTGGACGGCGCCTGCAGGGCCGGTTCCACCAGGTCGAGCGCGAACCAGGGAATCAGCCACGGCAGCAGCGGCGCCAGCCCCGCCACCAGCCGGCTGAGGTTCCACAGCCAGCGGCGCCCGCCGCTGGCTTCCATGACGCGTGCGTGCAGCGACAGCAGGGCGCCTTTGCCGCGCCGGCTGAAATGGATCAGCACCGCGAACAGGGCGATACCCAGCAGCAGCGCCAGGGCATTGCTGAGCAGCGGCAGATAGCGGCGCATCTCGCCGTTCAGGCGCCCCTCCTGGAAGGTGAGCTGGAACGCCTGATAGAGACGGTCCACGGCCAGCCCGGTTTCCAGATCAATCACCGTCAGCGCGGCGTCGAGCCCGCCGCCCCCGGTCAGCAACGACAGGCCGCCGGCCTGATCCCATAAAGCGGCGCGCAGCGCCAGCACCTGGCGTTGCGCCTCGGCGCTCTGCCGGCGCCAGAGCATCTCCTGGGCCGGTTCCGCCGCGCTCAGCCAGGGCGGGGTGCCCGGGCGCCGGGCCAGCCGGTCCAGCGCGGTGAAGGCGGCGGCCGGATCCCGGCGCAGCAGCGGGGTCAGGGCGATCAGGCCGGCCAGGCGCTCGCGCAGATAATCGTCGGAGCCGCCCTCGGCCGGGGCGCCGGCCAGGTTCTGGTAGAGCTCGTGCCAGGTGGTCAGGGCGCGCCGCTGTTCGTCGGCCAGCTCAAACCATTGCAGCCGTTTCGCCCGGCGTTGTTCGGTGAGCCGCAGGGTTCGTTCGCGCACCCCTTTGTACTCCGGGGCCAGGGCGTCGCAGCCGGGCACCACGGCGGCGGGCGCCCGCGACGGCGGCGGCGCGCTGCCGGTGGGGGCGGCGCCCAGCGCGTCGGTGAGCGCCGCCGGCGCCACCGGTTCCCCGGCCAGGGCCGCGTCCAGGTGCTCAAGATGCGCCTCCAGCCGCTGGTTGCCCTCGCGCCACTGGTTGAGCGCGGCCTGTTCGCGCTGGCACTGGGCGTCGCTGGCGGCAAGGGCCGGACCGGTAAGCCATAACGCCACGAGGACGAAATAAAACCGGTGCCGCCGCGAAAACCCCATGGTCTGTTCCTTTTTGATGGTTTCACGCCATTGTAGGGACGCTGTGAGCGGGCGTCATCCGCGCCGCGGCGGTGTATAGTCGGGGTACGGACGTGATGATCGCGGCGGTGACAAGGAGATTGGCAAATGGCTTCGTTAGTGGTCAGGGATCTGATGGTGCGGCACCCGCCCTCTCTGGTGGCGGGCACCGAAATGACGTCGGTGGTGGCGACACTGTTGAACGGGCGCTATACCGGCTTGCCGGTGATCGACGGCGATCACCGGGTGATCGGTTTCGTCTCCGAGCAGGACTGCCTGCGCCATTTGCTGGTGTCCAGCTATCACCAGGAAGGGTCACTGCGGGTGGAAGAGCTGATGCACGATCAGCCGCTCACCGTGCGCGAGGACGATTCGGTGGTCGACGTGGCCGGGCTGATGGTCAAGCAGAAGCCGAAAATCTACCCGGTGCTGGACAGCGGCGACCGGCTGGTGGGCCTGCTGACCCGCCGGGCGGTGCTGCAGGCGCTGAACGACAGCCGCCGCGGCGATTGACCGCCGGCTGCTGGTCCGCCAGCCGCTGGGACGCCAGCCGCTACATACAAGTTTGCCGGCGTCCGCGTCGCTAGTGTTTGAGGTAGTGTGAACAGGCCCTAAAACAACAAGAGGAGTGTTGTCATGCGTGATCTGTCGACTTTTCTACATGATTACGGCGACAGCCATCGCCACCCGGTGAACCAGTGGGTGCATATTTTTTGTGTGCCGGCGATTTTCGTCTCCACGCTGGGGCTGTTCTGGCTGATTCCGGTCGGCCAGTGGCTGGGCCTGGAAGGCGCGGCGGCCTACTGGGTCAACGGCGGCACCCTGCTGGCGGTGCTTTGCATGCCGTTCTACCTGCGGCTTTCCATGGGGGTGTCCCTGCTGATGCTGGGCTGGCTGGCGGTGTCCATCGCGGTGGTCACGCTGGTCGACCGCAGTGCCCTGTCGCTGGGCTGGAGCGCGCTGGTGCTGTGGCTGGTGGCCTGGGCGGTGCAGGTCTGGGGCCACAAGGTGGAAGGCAAGAAGCCGTCGTTCACCGACGACCTGGTGTTCCTGCTGGTGGGCCCGGTGTTCGTCAGCCTGGAGCTGGCCTACAAGCTGGGGCTCAGCCGCACCCCGGGCCACGGCCGCCCGTCCTGAACCGGGCGCCGAATGGCGGACGCTGAAGCGCGCCCCCGCTCGCCCCTTTTCCTTTGGGAAGGGGGCTGGTGCATGCTGGCGCCGCATCTGCATAACCGGCCGCACAGCCATGTGGCGGCGTCGCTGCTGGTGAGCCTGGGCCGTGAGCCGATTCGCGTGCAGCTGGCCGGCCACTGGATCACCGCCGAGGCGGTCTGGGCGGCGCCGGATGTGGACCAGGCGCTGGACAGCGACGGTCCGGTGGCGGTGCTGCACCTGGACCCGGACCACCGTGCCTGGCGGGCGCTGCGGTTGCAGGGCCCGGGCGGTGAGTTTCCGCTGGCCGAACATCCCCGTTTCCGCGCCTGCCTGAACGAGCTGGCGGCGTCGCCGTCCGCCGCCGCGGCGTTGGCGGCGCGCGCCACCCTGGAAGCCGGTGAACCCCGTCCGCTGGATCCGCGCGTGGTGCTCGCCTGCCGCGCCCTGCGCCGGGGTGACGACGCCGCCGGCCTGGGCGGCGCCGCCCTGGCCGAGGCGGTGGGGTTGTCCGAATCCCGGTTCCGGCACCTTTTCCGCGAAGAACTGGGCGTCAATCTGAAGCGCTTCCAGCTGCATCTCAAGTGCCAGCGGGCGCTCACTCTGTGGCGTGACGGCATGAGCCTCACGGATCTGGCGCTGGCCGCCGGCTTCTACGATCAGCCGCATCTCAATCGCACCCTCCGTGCCATGTTCGACACCCTGCCTTCCCGCTATGCTAGAGCCTTCCCCATTCAGGTGGAGCATCTCGACGAGCCCCGCCTTCACGATCAATAAAAACCGGGAGTTATCATGGAGTACCAGCACATCCGCACCGAGCTGGCGGACAATATTCTCACCGTCACCCTGAACCGCCCTGACCGCATGAACGCCTTCACCCTGCGCATGAAAGACGAACTGGTGCATGTGTTCGGCGAGGCGGACCGCGACAACCAGGTGCGCGCGGTGGTGGTCACCGGCGCCGGGCGGGCGTTCTGTGCCGGCATGGAGATGCAGCCCGAGGACGGCGGCCATGTGTTCGGTTACGACGATGCCGAGGGCGAGGAGCCGCCGGTGGAGACCATCCGTGATTCCGGCGGCGAGGTGTCGCTGGCGATCTTCAATTGCCGCAAGCCGGTGATCGGCGCGCTCAACGGCGCCGCCGTGGGCGTCGGCATCACCATGACCCTGCCGATGGATTTCCGCCTCGCCGCCGAGGGCGCCAAGATCGGTTTCGTCTTCACCCAGCGCGGCCTGACGCCGGAGGCGTGCTCCACCTGGTTCCTGCCCCGCGCGGTGGGCATGCAGAAAGCGCTGGAGTGGGTCTACAGCGGCGACATCTTCCTCGCCGAGGAAGGCCTGGAAGCGGGCCTGTTCCGCAGCCTGCACGGCAAGGAAGAGGTGCTCGACGCCGCCCTGACGCTGGCCCGCAAGCTGATCGCCAAAAGCTCACCGGTATCGGTGGCGCTGGCCAAGCAGATGCTGTGGCGTAACCCCACCTTCGACCATCCGATGCAGGCCCACGCGGTGGAGTCGAGAATGATCTACCGCGCCAATGAGTTCTGGGACGGCAAGGACGGCTTCACCGCCTTTTTGGAAAAACGGGACCCGGTGTTCGATACCGATCTCAACCATGTGCCCGCGGAGTTTAATTTCTGGCCCGAACCGCCGTTGAAATAACCCGCTAAAAAATCGAAGACCCAGCGAGGACACCATGAAAAAAGAGACCATAGCGATTCACGGCGGGTTCGCCGGTGATCCGGAAACCCACGCCGTGGCGGTGCCGATCTATCAGACCACCAGCTACTACTTCGACGACACCCAGCACGGCGCGGACCTGTTCGACCTGAAAGTGCCGGGCAACATCTACACGCGCATCATGAACCCGACCAACGCGGTGCTCGAAGAGCGCGTCGCCCAACTGGAAGGCGGCATCGGCGCCCTGGCGATGGCCTCGGGCATGGCCGCCACCACCGCGGCGATCCAGACCCTGGCCCGCGCCGGCGACAACATCGTCTCGGTGAGCCAGCTCTACGGCGGCACCTACAACCTGTTCGCCCACACCCTGCCGACCATGGGCATCGACGTGCGCATGGCGGACGGCCGCGATACGGCGGCCATGGCCGCGGCCATCGACGAGCGCACCAAAGCGGTGTTCTGCGAGTCGATCGGCAACCCGGCCGGCAACATCGTCGACCTGGCGGCGCTGGCCAAGGTGGCCCACGACGCCGGGGTGCCGCTGATCGTCGACAACACCGTGGCCACGCCGGCACTGTGCCGGCCGTTCGAGCACGGCGCGGACATCGTGGTGCATTCCCTGACCAAGTACATGGGCGGCCACGGCACCACCGTGGGCGGCGCCATCGTCGATTCCGGGCGTTTCCCGTGGAAGGACAACCCGCGCTTCCCGCAATTCAACGAGCCGGACCCCAGCTATCACGGCGTGATCTATTCCGAAGCCATGGGCGAGGCGGCGTTCATCGGCCGTGCCCGGGTGGTGCCGTTGCGCAACATGGGCGCCGCTCTGTCGCCGATGAACGCCTTCCTCATCCTCCAGGGTATCGAGACCCTGGGCCTGCGCATGGAGCGGCATTGCGAGAACGGCCTGGCGGTGGCCCGCTACCTGCGGGATCACAAGAAAGTGGCCTGGGTAAACTTCGCCGGCCTGGACAGCGACCAGGACTATCAACTGGCGCAGCGTTATATGGACGGCGGCGTGCCCGCGTCGATTCTCAGCTTCGGCATTGAAGGCGGCCGCGACGCGGGGGCCCGGTTCATCGATGCGTTGCTGCTGATCAAGCGTCTGGTGAACATCGGCGATGCCAAGTCGCTGGCCTGTCACCCGGCCACCACCACCCACCGGCAGTTGGACGAGGCGGAGCTCAAGACCGCCGGCGTCAGCGCCGACCTGGTGCGTCTGTCCGTGGGCATTGAGCACATCGACGACATCCTCGCCGACATCGAACAGGCGCTGGCCGCCGTTTAGTCGGGGCGCGCCTCCCGGAAGCGGGCCGGTGTGCTGCCGGTCCAGCGCTTGAACGCCTTGGCGAAGGCGCTCTCATCGGAAAAGCCCAGGTCCTCGGCGATCCGCCCGGTGCGGACGCCGTCGGCCAGGGCCTGTTCCGCCAGATACTGCAGTAACGTATCCCGCAACAGCTTGAAGCTGGTGCCTTCGTCCGCCAGTTTGCGGATCAGATGGCGCCCGCTCATACCCAGCTGCTCGGCGATGCGTTCCTTGCCCCAGCGTGGATGGTCACGGATCAGGGTGCTCACCCGGGCGCCCAGGGACTGGCTGTCCAGGCGTGCCAGCAGCTCGTCGGCGAGGCCGCGCAGGTGGCGGCACAGGGCCGGGTTGGCGTGAATCAGTGGCAGTTTGAGCTGGTCGGCGGGAAACACCAGGGCGTTGTCGGGGCGGTTGAAATGCACCGGCAAGCCCAGTTTTTCCTGGTACCGCTCGGGCTGATCCTGGGCGCCGTGGCGCAGTGTCAGATGGTCGGGCCGAAAGGCGTCGCCGGTGCTCCAGCGGGTCAGATGGAGCAGGCTCGCCATCACCGCTTCCACCCGCGTGGGCCGCCGTGTCTGGTAGACCGGCTGATAACGCACCTCGCAGAAGCGCGGGTCGCGGACCACCTGAAAGGCCCCGCCCTCGCCGACGATGGGGTGGTAATCGATCAGCGATTCGACCGCTTCCTCCAGCGTCTCGCAGCTCATCAGGATCATGCCGGCGGTATCCAGGTGCCCGACCTGCAGCGCCAGCCCCAGATCCACGCCCACCAGCGGGTCGCCGGCGCCCTCGCAGAACGCCTCCCAGAGCCGGTCCTGGCTGGCCAGGTCGACCCGCTCGCGGCTGTCCAGACGCGCCACCAGGTCGCCGGGCAGGGCCAGCCCCAGGCGCTGGGCGGCCTGCATGATGGCTTGCGAGAAGTGCACCGTGACGGTGGGGCTGTGGCTCATGGAAAAGTCCTGGATGGAAAGGTCCTGAATTAACCGTACTCGGGTCGCGAATCAGCCGTGCCGGGCCAGGCTCGCCCGGTTAGGGTCTTAAACCATACTGAAATAATAACAAGCAGGCGTTACCCATGTACGCAGTGATCGGCGCCGGCCCCATGGGCCTGGCCACGGCAAGAAACCTCAGTAAACAGGGTCTGCCCTTCGTCGGCTATGAGTTGAACGGCGACGTGGGCGGTTTGTGGGACATCGATAACCCCCACAGCACCATGTACGAAACCGCGCATCTGATCTCCTCGAAGCGGATGACCGAGTTCCGCGAATTCCCCATGGACGAGCGGGTGGCCACCTACCCGCATCACGCGGAGCTGAAGCGCTACTTTCAGGATTACGCCCGGCATTTCGGTCTCTACGAGCATTACCGGTTCAACACCCGGGTGCTGTCGGTGACGCCGGAAGGCGAGGGCTGGCGGGTTACCGTGGAGCAGAACGGCGAGCAGAGCAGCCGCTACTTCGACGGCGTGCTGATCGCCAGCGGCACCCTGCACACCCCCAACCGACCGGCGCTGCCCGGCCACTTCGACGGCGAGATACGGCACGCCCGGGAGTACCGCGACCCGTCCCTGTTCCGGGACAAGCGGGTGCTGATCGTCGGCTGCGGCAACTCCGCCTGCGACATGGCGGTGGACGCGGTGCACCAGGCCAAAAGCGTGGACCTTTCGGTGCGCCGGGGGTACTACTTCCTGCCCAAATTCATCGGCGGCCGGCCCTCGGATTCCATCGGCGGCAAGATCAAGCTGCCGCGCCGCCTGAAACAATGGCTGGATGCCCGGCTGATCCGCATGATCATCGGCCGGCCCAGCGATTACGGCCTGCCGGACCCGGATTACCGGCTGTACGAAGCGCACCCGGTGATCAACTCCCTGGTGCTGCATCATCTTGGCCACGGGGACATCACCCCGCGCGCCGATATCGCCGACATGCAGGGCCACACCGTCACCTTCACCGACGGCGGCCGCGCCGACTACGACCTGATTCTGCTCGCCACCGGTTACAAACTGGACTACCCCTTTATCGACAGCAGCCTGCTCAACTGGCAGGAGGACGCGCCGCGCTTGTACCTGAACGTGTTCCACCCGCACTACGACAACCTGTTCATGATGGGCATGATCGAGGCCGCCGGTCTGGGCTGGGAAGGCCGCAACGAACAGGCCGAGCTGGTGGCGCTGTATCTCAAGCGCCGCGCCGAGGGCCATGCCGCCGCCGCGCGGCTGGAGAAAACCAAGCGCGAGCGTGCCGGGGAGCCCCTGGACGGCGGCTATCGTTATCTGAAGCTGTCGCGCATGGCCTATTACGTGCACAAGGACAGCTATCGGGCCGAAGTGGCCCACCAGCGCCGGGCGCTGCAAGAACAATAACCAGGAGGCGACGTTATGTCCCCCGATAACCCGATTGATTTCAGTACCGGCAGTCTGGTCATTCTCAATGTGATCCTCGCCCTGATGATGTTCGGGGTCTCCCTGACCCTGCGTGGCGAAGACTTCCGCCGGGTGCTGCGCATGCCGGAAGCGCCGGCGGCGGGGCTGCTGGCGCAGTTCGTGTTGCTGCCGGCGCTGACCTGCGTGATCACCTGGTTCCTGGACGTGGAGCCGGAGCTGGCGCTGGGCATGATTCTGGTGGCGTCCTGCCCGGGCGGTACCTTTTCCAACATCATGACCTGGCTGGCGCGGGCCAATGTGGCGGTGTCCGTCAGTATGACGGCGGTCTCGAGCCTGGCCGCCACGGTGCTCACGCCGCTGAATTTCGCGCTGTACGGCTGGCTCAACCCCAACACCCGGGCGATGGTCACCGAGATCGCTCTCGACCCCTGGAACATTCTTCTGCTGGTGGCGCTGGTGCTGGCGTTGCCCCTGGTGCTGGGCATGCTCGCCGGTCACCACTTTCCACGCTTCGCGGACCGGGCCCAGAAGCCCATGCGCGTGATCACGCTGCTGGTGCTGTTCGCCTTCGTGGGCCTGGCGTTCGGCAAGAATATGGATGTGTTTCTGGAAAACGCGCACCGTATCGTCGCGCTGGTGGTTGGCCAGAACGCCCTGGCGCTGGCCGTCGGTGCCCTGGCCGGGCTGCTGGTGGGGCTCAACCGCGCCGACCGGCGCGCGGTCACCATGGAGGTGGGCATCCAGAACTCCGGCCTCGGTCTGGCGATTCTGTTCACCTTCTTCCCGCAGGCCGCCGGGATGATTCTGATCGCCGGCTTCTGGGGCGTGTGGCATCTGGTCAGTGGCCTGACGCTGGCGCTGATCTGGTCGCGTTCCGCCGAGCCGATGGCCAAGGAGGGCGTATGAGCCGGGTACTGATCACCGGCGCCGGCGGTTATATCGGGCGCCTGCTCGGCGAGCGGCTGGCCGAGGGCCACACCGTGCTGGGGCTGGATGTGCGGGTGCCGCCGGGGCTGCCGTTTGACTGCCGGGAAGGGGATATCCGCGACCCCGCACTGGGCGAGCTGCTGCGCGAGCAGCGCATCGATACCGTGGTCCACCTGGCCGCCGTGCTGGAGGACTCCGGCGACCGGGCCCGGGATTACGACATCGACGTGAACGGCACCCGCAATGTGCTCGACGCCTGTCTGAGCGCCGGGGTCGGCCAGCTTATCGTCACCAGCTCCGGCGCCGCCTACGGCTACCACCCGGACAACCCGGCCTGGCTGGACGAGCAGGACCCGCTGCGCGGCAATCCGGAATTCGCCTATTCCGACCACAAGCGCCTGGTGGAGGAGATGCTGGCGGACTACCGGCAACGTCATCCGGCGTTGCGGCAGCTGATCCTGCGCCCCGGTACCGTGCTCGGCGAGGGCACCCGCAATCAGATCACCGCGTTGTTCGAGCGCAAACGGATCCTCGCCATCGCCGGTTCCGATTCACCGTTCGTATTCATCTGGGACCGGGATGTGGTGGGCGCCATCGCGCGCGGTGTGGAGACCGGCGCCGAGGGCGTCTACAACCTGGCCGGCGACGGCGCGTTGGGCGTGCGCCAGGTGGCGGCGATTCTCGATAAGCCGGTGTTGGTGCTGCCGGCCGGCCTGTTGCGCGCTGCCCTGTGGCTGGGCCACCGCCTGGGGCTGACGCCGCACACGCCGGACAAGCTGAATTTTCTCCGCTACCGGCCGGTGCTCAGCAACCGGCGCTTAAAAGAGGAGTTCGGTTACCGACCGGAAAAGACCTCCGAGCAGGCGTTCCGCCTGTTCGTTGACGCGGCGCGAACCAGGGGGCAATTATGACCACGCCGACCACGACGCTGGTTACCGGCGCCGCGTCCGGCCTGGGCTGGTCGCTGGCCAGGGCGGCGTTCGCGCGCGGCCACAGCGTGATTCTGGTGGACCGGGACGCGGACGCCCTGGCGGAGAAGCGCGCCGAGCTGGCCGCCGAGGATGCGAACCGGGTGCGCCACTTCACCGTGGAGCTCACCGACGGGCCGGCCCGGGACCGCCTGATCGACGCGGTCGCCGCCGGCGGCCGGCTGGATGTGCTGATCAACAACGCCGGCATCACCCACCGCTCGCCGGCGGCGCGCACCGACATGAAGGTGTTCCGCCAGGTCATGGCGGTGGATTGGGAGGCGCCGGTGGCGCTGACCTTGGGTTGTCTGCCGTTGCTGCGCGCGAGTGGCGGCTGCGTGGTCAATATCGGCTCCATGGCCGGCTGGATGCCGGTGCTGGGCCGTGCCGGCTACTGCAGTGCCAAGGCGGCGCTTACTCAGTTTTTCGAAGTGCTGCGCGGCGAGGTGGCGGACCAGGGCATCCGCGTGCTGATGGTGTACCCCAGCTTTCTGGCCACGCCGATCGAAACCAATGCGCTCGGCTTCGACGGCAAGCCCGCCGCCCACGCCCGCTCGTCGGTGGGCAAGGTGCGCAGCGCCGACTGGATGGCCGAGCGGATTCTGAAGGCGCTGACGCGGGGCGAAAAGCGGCTGTTCCCGGACAGCTTCACGGTGTTTGCCAGCTTGTTGTGGCGCCTGGCGCCGAATACCTATCATCGTCTGATGCGGCGCCGCTTCGCCGTGGAACTGGAATCCTGAATGCTGGAACCGTTGCTGTCTCCGTGGGTGTTGCTGGGCCTGTTCGTACTGCTGGCTTACACCACCGAGGCGATGACCGGCTTCGGCTCCATCGTCATCGCCTTGTCCCTGGGGGCGCTGGTATTGCCGCTGGATACGCTGATGCCGGTGCTGGTGCCGTTGAACCTGTTGCTCAGCGGCTACCTGTCGCTACGCTACCGGCGGCTGGTGCACTGGCGCCTGTTGTTACGGGGCATTCTGCCGTTGATGGCGGCGGGCACCCTGGCCGGTTATCTGGCGCGGCCCTGGCTGGGGCAGACGCTGCTGCAAACCCTGTTCGGCGTGCTGATCGCGGTGTTCAGTGTCCGCGAGCTCTGGCGCCTGCGCCACGGGCCCGCGCCGGCCCGGCCCCACGGCGCCGGCTGGGGCCGGGTGTGGATGCTGCTGGCCGGGGTCACCCATGGTTTGTATGCGTCCGGCGGGCCCTTGCTGGTGTACGCGCTGAGCGGCGTGACCCTGGACAAAAGCCGTTTCCGGGCCACCCTGATCATGGTCTGGTTCACGCTCAACGGTCTGCTGACCCTGGGGTATGCCGCCCAGGGGGCGCTGCAGCCGGTGTGGCCACAGCTTGCCGCGCTGGCGCCGGTGGTGCTGGCGGGCATCGTGCTGGGTGAGATTCTGCATCACCGCGTCGACGAGCATCGCTTCCGTCAGGTGCTGTTCAGTGTGTTGTTGCTGGCCGGGCTGGCCTTGGTGTTCTAGGATTTAAGGCAGCAACAAGGAGGGCGCCATGTCCGCAGTGGAAATTCGACCGGTGAGCGGCATTGCCGTGGAGCCGTGGCTGGACGAGCTCGCGGATCTGCGTATCCGTATTTTCCGCGATTACCCTTACCTCTATGACGGCTCCGCGGAGTACGAACGAGACTACCTGGACCGCTACGCCCGCTCCAAGCAGAGCGTGGTGGTGCTGGCCATGGAGTACAACCGGCTGATAGGCGCCGCCACAGGGCTGCCGCTGAGCGACGCCGACCCGGAATTCGTGGCGCCGTTCGAGCGCCATGGCCCACCCCCCGAGCAGGTCTTCTACTTCGGCGAGTCGGTGTTGCTGCCCGAGTACCGGGGCGAGGGCGTGGGCCATCGGTTCTTCGATCTGCGCGAGCTCTACGCCCAGGACTTCGGTTACTCGCTGACCGCCTTCTGTGCCGTGGTGCGCGACCCGGCGCATCCCCGGCGCCCGTCCGATTACCGATCGCTGGAGCCGTTCTGGCGGGGGCGTGGCTACCGGCCTGAGCCGGCCCTCACGGCCCGTTTCCCCTGGAAGGACCTGGGCGACAGCGAGGAAACCGAAAAGACCATGCAATTCTGGATGCGTGACGCCACCCTGGCGGAATCTGAAATGTAAAATGTGAACGCCTAGTACGTTCGCCTCATGAAGAACGCGTCAAGGCCGGTCTATAGTCAAACCCACTTGGAGAGGGTAACTATGGATTGGTCCTACCTGAAAGGTCGCCTGCTGCGCGGCCTGCTTATTATCGTGCCGCTGGCACTGCTGGCGGCGTTGATCGCCATGGCGGTGGCCGGGTAAGCCCTTCGCCCGCGTCGGTATGACGTTGAGGCCGGCGTTACCGTCGGCGCAAGAGCGCCACCGGATTGTTCGCCATCACCAGCTCCCAGCCCTGCTCCCGCGCCAGCCATTGGAAGGTGGCCGGTTGCCAGAAACACACATGGGTGGGGTCGCGCCGGTAATGCCAGCGCGGAAAATGCCCGTCATCGGTCAGGAAGCGGGTCATCACCCCCAGCCAGCCCCCCGGTTTCACCAGCGCCGCGAATCGTCGCCACTCCCGCTCCGGCCAGTGCAGGTGCTCGAGTACCTCGGTGCAGGTGACGAAATCGTACTGCTGATCGAGCACCGCCGGATCCGGGGCGTAAATCGGATCGTAGATCCGCATCGGGTGGCCGCGTTCCTCCAACATGCGGGCCAGGGCCGGGCCCGGGCCGCAGCCGAAATCCAGCCCCCGGTCGCCGGCGCCCAGGCGCTCGCACAGCGGCGCCCCCAGCTGATCCAGGAAACGCCGGTAGCCGGGGTCGTCCGGTTCATTGCGGTGCAGGTCGTACTGGGCTTTTTCGTCGGCGCGGGCGGGTAACTGGGTGACGCCGAGAAACGTCAGGTGGCAGCGCGGGCAACGCAGATAGCGGCGCCCTTCCACGGAGGCGAAGAGCTCGGCGCCGGGTCGCCCGCACAGGCGGCAGTCGCTCATGGGGCGGTCAGCCACTCCCGCAGGCCGTCGTAGGTGCGCGGATCCTCCAGCATCGCCATATGGCCCATGCGATGGAACAGCCGCCGGCTGAGGTTGTCGGCGTCGGGGTAGAGCCGTTCGGCCAGGGCGCTGTCCACCCGCACCAGCCAGTCGCCCAGCGGGTTGTCGGTGCCTTCGTCACTGAGCGAGCCGGCCAGGAACAGTTGTTTCACGTGCGGGTCCAGCGGCACCTTGCCGCTGGGCCGGGCTTCATCCAGCGGCCGGTCGCGCCACTGCTTTTCCAGCACGTAGCCGAAGCGCAGGTCGCGGATGCCGTCGGAGCGCAGATTGCCCAACCGCATCAGGGGCCGGGAGTAGGGGGTGACGCCCAGCAGCCGGTTGGCCTGGTTGCCGACCCGTTCCAGCACCGCCCCCTGGTGGGGCGCCCCGAGGCACGCCAGATGGCTGATGCGGTCGACCCAGGCGTCGCCCCGTTCGCGGCCTTGATGCAGGGCGCTGCGCGACACCAGGCCGCCCATGCTGTGGCCGATCAGAATGACGCGGGAGGGCAGCGCGATGCCGGCCAGCAGATCGGCCAGTGCACGGCCGTTCTCGGAAATATGCAGGCCGGTGTTGTAGCGCAGCGTGCGGGTCTGGGCGTCCAGTTTCGGGCCGGCCCAGTCGCTGAAGGCGCGGGCGGCCGGGTTGTTCCAGCAGCCCTCGTTCAGGCACAGCCCGTGCACGAACAGAATCAGGGTGTCCCGTTCCAGGGATGGCGCCTGGGGCAGCATGGTCATCGGCAGCGCGTAGTCGCTGTCCTGGGTGTGCAGCAATTGCCCGAACACGCCGTTGACCACGCTGCGCAGGTCCAGGTTGTCGCGCAGCTCCTGGTCCGGATCGGCGGCCAGATTGGCGAACCCGGCGAGATTGCCGGCCTGGCGAAACCCGTAACGGATCAGGTCGTAGACGATGGGCGCGGCGGTATAGCCTTCGCCCCGGATCTTGAACGGGTTGGCGATGGTGCCGTGCATATCCTGCACCACCTGTGTGACTTCTCCGCCCATTGTTGTTAGTAGCTGGGCGAGCCCGCCCAGTTGTTGGCTCAGTCTTTTCATCCCCGGCTCCTCATGCGCTTATCGATCATAGCAGGGTTGGTGCGGCGTCCCAACGCCGCCCGGAGCCGCGCAGCGCCGGTTTGTCGGAACGTAAAATAGAGGAAAATCAAAGGGGTGGCCCCTGTTCACTGGCGAAGCGGAACGATAGATTGCTCCTCAACGATAACGACACGTCGAGGAGTGACTATGCGTACGTTCAGTAAAGGACTGTTAGTAGTAGTGTTTGGTGGCCTGCTGGGTCTGGCCGGTTGCGATCAGCAAGGCCCGATGGAAAAAGCTGGCGAAAACGTCGACGAGGCCGTTGAGGACGTCACCGAAGATCAGGGCCCCATGGAAGAGGCCGGTGAAGAGATGGGTGACGCCTGGGACGAAACCAAGGAAGCCGGTGGCGAAATGGGCGAAGCCATGGACGGTGACGACAGCTAATACAGCTTCGTTAGCGACAAAAAAACCGCCGGCCACTCCGGCGGTTTTTTTATGCCCGGACGCCGGCGAAGCCCGGGCTGAAAAGATACATTCGGCTACATCCGTTCACCCAAACGGGACGCATTGTGTCTTTGGTGCTCCCCCCCGGCTGGCTAGAGTGAATGCGTATTGGGTGGCCCTTTGCCACCCGTGATCAGGGGCGAATATTGCGGGCCGCCCGGCCCGTTAACCAGGAGTGATCCGATGGCTTCCGAGGGACAAAAGGCGGCGTCCGAATCGCCGTTGCGGCTCGCCATCGAGGCGCTTCACGGCCGCGCCCGGGCCCTTTCCGAGTACTACTCCGTATACCGTTCCGGGGCCGGCCCCCGGGCCCGTGGCCGCCGCCATCAGCGGGTCCGCGAGCTGCGCCACGATATCGTCCGCCTGCAGGCCTGGGCCTGGTACTTGTCGGTGGCCGATCGCCGGCCCTGGTGGTGGCGCGCGCTCTACCGGCTCAGTGGCGTGTTCGGCCGTGATCGGCGCGAGCAGGCCGGCCGGCGGCGCCACCGCCGCGCCGGCATTCAGCGCCTGAGCAGCTTCAGCGTGGTGGACCGGGCCTATGTGGCGCACATGGAGGACTTCCAGGGCCGCTTGCTGACCCTGCAGCTGGCCCAGCAAAGCCGGCCGGACCCGCGCCGCGCGGTCTGCCAGCAGCGGCTGGAAGACGCCGTGCGCAAGCTCGCCGAACACCGCCGCTGCCTGGCCGAAAACGCCGGCCGGGTGGCGGTGATCTGTTGGGCGCTGGCCCGGGTGCTGCGCGTGCGCGGCTGGCTGGGTCTGGACCGCGGCGAGCCCTGCGTGGTGGATTCATGAGCGCGTTGTCCCGCGACCTCGATACCCGCCTGCCGGTGGTGTTCACCCTGGCCGACCTGAAGCAGCAGCTGCCCGGCGACGAGCAGGCCGCCATGGCGCTGGCCCTGCGCTGGCTGGAAAGTGGCCAGGTGCGTCAGGTGGCGCCGCCACGGCCGGTGTTCATCCGGCTGGGCAGCGGTGAGACACCCGCCGAGGCGGATCTGTGCCTGGCGCTGCGGCGCGCCTTCCCCTCCCTGGTGGTGGTGGGCGGCTCCGCGCTCTGGCGCCAGGGCATCAGCCACGAGCGGGACGCGGTGCTGGACTGCGCGGTCAGCGAGCCGGTGGACCGCTGTCCGCTGCCCGGCGTGCGCCTGCACCAACGGCCCGCCGGCTGGCTGGATGTGGTCTCCCGGGCCGGGGGACTGCACGGGCATCTCCACGAGGTGCCGCTGTTGAGCGCGGAAATGGCGGTGGCCGACGCCGCCCGCTTCACCGATGTCTGGGTGCCCGACCGGGACCACCTGGACTGGCGCACGCTCAGCGCGGAGCGCATCACCGCCGCCCAGGACGCGATGAACTCTTTGTGACCCCCCTGCGATAAGACGCCGGCGCATTGACCCCTTGCCGTCTCAAGAGTATAAATGCGAATCGTTATCAGGATCACTTTGAGTTCACTATGCTGTTCCTTCTCGCCGCGGTGCTGTTGACCGGCACCGCGTTACTGTATCTCTCCGACCGCCAGCAGCGGGCCCTGGCCCAGCCGTTGCCGGCCGCCGCCCGCCTTGCCGGCGTGATTCTGGTGGTCGGTGGTTTCGCCGGCTGGGGCTGGCGTTTGGGGCCGGGCGTGGGGTTGTTCACCGCCTGCTGGGTGTTCGCCCTGGGCGCCATCTCGCTGCCCATGCTGGTGGGCCATCTGGTCGACAGCTACCGGCGCCCCGGCGCCTCCGGAGAGAGGGCATGAGGGCGCTTCTGGGGGGGGTGCTGGGCTTGCCGCTGGCGGCCATGTTGTGCGGCCTGCTGGCGGCGGCGATGCCGGTGGACTGGCACGACTGGCTGGTACTGATGATGTTGCTGTGCCTGGTGTTCTGGGCCGCTTTGATCGTGCTCGCCGGGGTTGCGTCCAGCCATTGGCGTGCCGGCGTGGTACTGCTGGCGGCCAACGGCCTGGCCTGGCTGTTGCTGCAAACCACCACGCTTTACGGGGGTGCCTGATGCGCGTCGACACCATGAAACGGCAGATCGATCTGCATGCCTGGGTGGGTATTGTTTCCGGGTTGGCCCTGTTCGTGGCGTTCTTCGCCGGCGCGGTCAACATGTTCCACCATGAGCTGCATCACTGGCAGGAGCCCTGGGAGACCGCCGAAGCCGGCGACGCCAACATGCAGGCCCTGCTGGACACGGTGATCGCCAGAAACCCGGAGGCCGGCAACTGGCTGTTCCTGATCCCCGGCGACCAGCCCGCCGCCATCTGGCAGGAAAGGGTGGACGGCGAGGCGGTCTGGCACACCGAGCACGCCAGCGACTTCAACGATGCCGGGGAGGCCGTCGAGCGGCCGCATTCGGAGCTGGCCGGGTTCATCAACGAGCTGCATTTCCAGCTCGGCATCCCGACGGTGGGGCTGTACCTGATGGGCGTGATTTCGGTGCTGTACGGCGCCGCGCTGATCGGTGGCCTGGTGATCCACTGGCCGAAAATGAAAAAGGAATTCTTCGCGCTCAAGCACCAGGGCAATCTGCGCCGCTATTGGAAAAACCTGCATAACCTGGTGGGGGTGATCAGCTTCCCGTTCCATCTGATCTTCGCGGTCACCGGCGCCGCCATGGGCTGTTTCGCCTTGCTCACGCTGACACTGGGCGCCCTGGTGTTCGGGCCCCAGTTCCAGGGTGCCGCCACCGAGGCCATGGAGGCCTGGCCGACCCCGGAAGCGAGCGGTAACGCCGCCGCCATGGCGCCGGTGGACCAGTATCTGGCCACCGCCCGCGAGCAGCTTCCGGACATGGAAGTGGGCTGGATCGAGTTGCAGCAGTACGGCGATGAAAACGGCGTGGTCGACGTGGGCGGCTCGGTGCCGGGCAATGTGGCCCACCACGCCCATGTGGTGATGCGCGCCGACAACGCCGAGCTGCTGACGGTGTCCGCGCCCGGCGCGCGGCCGTTCAATCATTTCCTGCTGTCGCCGGTCTATTCGCTGCACTTCGGGGATTATGGCGGCCTGTTCGTGCGTCTGCTGTATTTCGTGCTGGGGCTGCTGGGCTGCCTGCTGTTCGTCTCCGGCAACATCATGTGGAGCGAGCGGCGCACCGATCGCCAGGGCCCGAGCCGGGCGGCCGCCATCATGTTGCGCCTCACCCTGGGGGTGACCTTCGGCGTGATGGCCGGTATCGCCGCTTCCTTCATGGCCAATAAGCTGGCGATGTATTCGCCCTGGCCCGGCACCACCGTGGTGGCGGAAAAAGCCGCCTTCGTCGCCACCTTGCTGGTGGCGGTGCTGAGCGCGTTCCGTTTCCCGCCACTGACCACGGCGCGGGTCTGGCTGCCCTTGTGTGCCGTGCTCTATGTGCTGGTGCCGGTGCTGCAGGGCGCCATCGAAGGGTTCGCTTCCTGGCTGGATCCGGACCGCCTGCTGGTTAACGGCTCGCTGCTGGCGATCGCCGCCAGCCTGTTCCTGGTCGACCGCCTGCGGGTGCGCCGTCTGCGACAGGCCGGGCCGCATCCGCTCTGGGTGAGCGGCGTCCGCCGGGACGCGGCCGGGCCCGCCGAGGCCGGCGTCGCCTGAACGTCGGGCCGGGTCCCGGCCGCCGCCGCGCGTCTTTTTGTACGCCGCTTTGCCGCCCGTTAGCCACCCGATAGGCGACGTTCGCTGCTGAAGCGGCGCTTTGTGTCTGTCTGTAGCCTTTCCCGCCCGCGCCGTCATGGCCCGGTCATCCCGTGAAGGAATACTCGCGCCTTGTTCTGGTACGGGGGTTCCTTATGAGCGGTTGGCAGGATTCAGGGCGGGCACGCCGGTTTTGCATGGTGCCGGTGTTCTTGATCACCGCGTTGCTGGCGGCCTGTGGTGGGGGTGGGGGTAGCTCGGACAGTGACCCGGCGTCGCCCGAGCCCTCCAACCGGGCGCCCCAGGCGAGACTGGAAGGTCCGGCCCGGCTGATCGCCGGCACCGAGGGCACCTTCCGGCTCACCGCCGAGGACGACGACGGCCGGATCGAGTCGGTGACCTGGACCGTGGACGGGGCCCTGACCGTGGTCGAGGAGCAGCCACGCCGCCTGACGGTGCGGGTGCCGACGGCGGCGGTGGACGGCGAAGCCCGGGTTCGGGTGCGGGTCACCGACGACGGCGGCGCCTCCGCGGAGGCGGTGAGCACGGTGACCATCGAGGCCGCCGGCGGCGATGCGCCCCGCGTGGATGCCGGCCGGGACCAGCGCGTCGATGAGGGTGAGGCCCTGCAGCTCAACGGTGGCGCCACGGTGTCCCCGGGGCGCTCCCTGCGGCGCCTGGGCTGGCGGCAGACCGACGGGCCCGAAGCGGTCATCGACGGCGCCAGGGACCAGAACCTGTTGACTATCGTCGCGCCGCAGGTGGACGCCGACACCGCGCTGACCTTCGAACTGGAAGCCGAGGATTCCAGTGGCGCCGTGGGCCGCGATACGGTCACCGTCACCGTGGTGGATACCTTCAACAACCCCCTGCCGACGGTGGATGCCGGCGACGACCGCACCGTCACCGCCGGCGAGCGGGTGGTGCTGGACGGCACCGCCAGTGACGACGGCGCCGTGGTCAGCGTGCTGTGGCGGGTAACGCCGGGCGGCCCCGCCCTGACCCTGGAGGGCGACGACCGGCTGCAGGTGGCGTTCACCGCGCCGCCGGTGGCCGAGGCCACGGACGTCGAGCTGTCGCTGACCGCCGTGGACGATCAGGGCGGGCGCGCCAGCGACCGCGTCACCGTCACTATTCTTCCGGCACCGGCCAACGCGGCCCCGCGTATCGATGACGCCTACGCCGACCCGGGCGTCGCCAGCGGCGGCGAAACCGCACGGCTGCTGGCGGTCGCCTCGGACCCGGACAACCACCCATTGCAATACCGCTGGACGCAACGGGATGACGGCGCGCCGGCGCTGGCGATCGACAACGCCGACACCCGCGACGCCCGGGTCACCCTGCCGCTGCTGGATGAGGCCACCGTGTTCGGCTTCGAGGTGACGGTGTCCGACGGCGACCGCGAGACCAGCCGCACGGTGACCCTGCAGGCGACGCCCCGGGCGGAGGCCTCGCCGGGCGTGTTCCAGTGCCTGCTCAGCCCGCTGCAGGCCGGCTGCCCACTGGCGGTGCTGGGCGGGTTGCTGGACCCGGACGGGATCGGCGCCTGCCTGGGCGATCCACGCGATCCGGCCTGTCCGTTCTCGGCGCTGGCGAGCCTGGATGACGGCGTGGCGGGGTGCCTGCGCGATCCCGCCGGCGGCGGCTGCGAGGCGATTCTGGGCAAGCTCACCGACCCGCTCTACGTGCTGGAAACCCTGCCCCAGGCGGCACCCGCCGACCAGTGCACGCCGGCCTTCGACGCGCGCACTTTTGAGCATTACATCGGCGCCATTCACGAACACACCGGTTATTCCGACGGCGCCATCAGCTCGCGGCCGGCGGAGGTGTTCGAGCGCACCCGGGCGCTGGGCCTGGATTTCACCGCCGTCACCGACCACTCGGACAACACCCGCCTGCCGCTTTCCGTTAACGGCGATTGTTTTTCCGAACGCTTCTTCGAATGTCTGATCGCCGATGACGACGCCCCCTTTGATTCGTTCCGCAAGTGGTCCGCCACCGAGGAACAGGCGCTCGCCGCCAGCGACGACGGCTTCACCGGCATCCGGGGTTTTGAGTGGACCTCGGACCGCTTCGGGCACATCAATCTGTTGTTTGGCGACAACGTGATCAACGCCAAAACCGGCCCCGGGTACGCGGTGTCCATGGGCCTGTTCTGGCAATGGTTCAGTTATCCCGCCGCGTTCGGTGGCGGCGGCGACAGCCTGCTGGTGTTCAACCACCCGGGGCGCGAGGACGCGCTGGAACAGATCGTCGAGCCGATCGGCGGCGATCCCGCCTACACCTTCAACGATTTCCGCTACGTGCCCGCCGCCGACCGCCGCGCGGTGGGCCTGGAGGTGTTCGGCAAAGGCTCGGAGTACGACTCCGGCGGCCCCGGCGGCAGCTGGCTGGCCTACGCGCTGGATAAAGGCTGGCATCTGGGCGCGGTGGGCTCGGAGGACCATCACGATGAGGAATGGGGCGATCCGGATCTGCCGAAGACGGTGTTGATCGCCCGGTCCCGCGACGCGGCGGACTTAAAAGAAGCCTTGTCCGCGCGCCGCTTCTACGCGGTGGCCCAGGGCTACAACGACCTGCGCATGACGGTGCGCGTGGACGACAAGCCCATGGGCAGCCGTCTGCGCCGCCCGGAAGGACAGCAACTGCCGTTGCGGGCGTCGCTGAGCCGCGCCGGCGCGGATTTCACCGGGCGCATGGAGCTGGTGACCAACGGCAACCGGGTGGTCGCCACCGGCACCGGCGCGAGCTGGACCGCGACGCTCACCGTCGGCGACCAGGAGCGGTATTATTTTCTCCGCATTCTGGATCCGGACACGGGCCGCCCGGTGGCGTTCTCCAGCCCGGTGTGGGTGTTGCCCGGGGCGTCCCCGTTGCCGCTCTGCGAAGCCGACGGTGGCGGCGCCGGATCAATCCTGTAGCAGGCGGTCGAGACGGTCGAGGAAGAAGGGAATTTCCTGTTCCAACTTGAACAGGCGAGGGGAGAACAACCAGGTCTGGGTGATGCCCATCAGATAGGTGTAGCACAGCAATCCCAGCTCGTCGGCGCCGTGGCGATCACTGATGAGCCGCTGTTGCTGGGCCTGCGTGACCAGGTTGGTGAGTACCGAGACCACGTCCCGGGTGAGTTTGCGCTCCCGTTTGAGGGTGCGCTCCATGGTCGAGGTGAGCTCGGTTTTATTGAGCAGTATTTCAAACGACTGACGGTGCCAGCGGTTATCCACCAACAGGCGCAGCCATTGTTCCGCGAATTCATGGATGGCGTTTAACGGCTGTGCCAGCTCACCGCGTGCCTGGTTGATCAGGTCGGCCAGCGGCTGCTGCGAAAACGAAAGCACTTCCTCGAACAATTCATCCTTGTTGTTGAAGTGCCAGTAAATCGGTCCCCGGCTGAAGCCCGCCTCGGTGGCGATCTTGGCCAGCGTGGTGTTGGTGTAGCCGTTGCTGCTGAAAAGCTGCAACGCCACTTCGACGATTTTGCGGCGGGTTTTTTCCGCGTCTTCTTTTGTTCGTCTCATCGGCAACGCGGCCGCCACGTGCAAGCGAAACGTGGCGGCCGACCTCCCTGTGCGGATTAATCTTACAGTTCGCCGTCGTCGGCCATCTGCATGTAGGTGGTGTCAAAGCGCAGCTTGATGTTGCCTTTGTCACCCAGCACCTTGCCACCCGGGAAGGCGATGCCGATAAAGTCGGCACTGGGGGCGCCTTCGCCCAGCAGACCGTGTTTGAAGGAAAACTGGCGCACGTCGTCCATGGCCTGGAAGGCTTCGTCGCTGTTGGCGAAGGCCACGGCGGTATCCGGCTCCCAGAACATCTTCATGCCGGCCAGCTGGTCTTCGTAACCCTTCTGGTCGGTGCCGGAGGCCTGGCCGAGAAAGGCGCGGGCGTCTTCGCCTTTCTGGGTGTTGCTCTCCAGAATCGCCATCACTTCGTACCAGGCGCCGGTCAGTGCCTTACCCAGCTTGGGATTGTCCTTCAGGGTTTCGGTGTTGACCAGGGTCAGGTCCTTGATGTGGCCGGGGATCTGGCTGGAATCGAACACGATCTCGGCGCCGGGGGTGGCGGCGGCTTCGGTGAGCAGCGGGTTCCAGGTGACGATGTTGCGCACGTCATCGCTGCTGAACGCCGCCACGATGTCGGCGTCCGAGGTGTTGACGATGTTCACGTCCCGCTCGCTCAGGCCCTGTTCTTCAAGCGCCCGGGCCAGCAGATAATGAGACACCGACAATTCCACCAGGTTGATGGTTTCGCCTTTCAGCGACGCCACGCCGCCTTCCGGGTCCTTCATCACCAGGCCGTCGTTGCCGTTGGAGTAGTCGCCGATCAGCAGGGCGGTGGAATCGACGCCGCCGGCGGCGGGGATCGACAGCGCGTCCATGCTGGTCAGGGTCACCGCGTCGTACTGGCCGGCGGTGAACTGGTTGATGGATTCGATGTAATCGTTGATCTGGGTGATCTCCACATCGATGTCGTACTTGTCGGCCCACTTGTCCATGATTCCGGATTCGTCGGCGTACTTCCAGGGCATCCAGCCGGCGTAGATGGTCCAGGCCAGCCTGAAGCTGTCGCGTTCCTCGGCCTGCGCCGTGGACGGCGCCAGGAAAGAGGCGGACATCACCCCGGCCAGCGCCAGCGCGCCGGTCCAGTGAAGAGTGCGTTTGATTAACTTCATGGTGTTCTCCTGTACGGTCGGATCAGAACATTTTCAGGTAGCGTTTCACTTCCCAGTCGGAAACCAGGTTGTGGTACTGCTCCCACTCGGAGCGTTTGAAGTCGATAAAGCTGTCGAACATCAGGTCACCGAACACGTCACGGGAAAGCGGGTCCGCCTCGAAGGCGTCCACCGCTTCGCCCAGGGTGCGCGGCAGCATTTCAATGCCCATCGCCTTGATCTCGGCGAGGCTGTGGTCGTTCATGTTTTCCCGGTGCGGTTCACCCGGTTCCAGTTTTTCGCGAATCCCTTCCAGGCCGGCGGCCAGCATCATCGCCGCGCCCAGATAGGGGTTGCCGCTGATGTCCGGGGCGCGGCATTCCACGCGGCCGCCCTGGGACGGAATGCGCAGCATGTTGGTGCGGTTGTTGTTGCCGTAGCAGCAATACACCGGCGCCCAGGTGGAACCGGACATGGCGCCGCGCTGCACCAGACGCTTGTAGCTGTTCACGGTGGGCGCGATCACCGCGCAGATGGCGCGCGCGTGTTTCAGCACCCCGGCGATAAAGTGGTAGGCCAGCGGTGACACACCGCACTGGTGCGGGTCGTCGCCGTCCGGCTCGAACAGGTTCTTGCCGCTGTCGATGTCCGCCAGGGACATGTTGAAGTGGGCGCCGCTGCCGGTGCGGTCGGCGAACGGCTTGGCCATGAAGCTGGCGAAGGCGCCGTGCTTGCGGGCGATCTCGTTGGCCATCATGCGGAAGTACACCAGACGGTCGGCCATGTTGAGGGCGTCGGTGAACATGAAGTCGGTTTCGAACTGGCCGTTGGCGTCCTCGTGGTCGAAGGAATACACGTCCCAGCCCTGTTCGTTCATGGCGTCCACGATCTCGTCGATGATCGGCAGGTTGTCCATCAGCACGCTGGGGTCGTAGCAGGGCTTGTCGAGCACATCGCGGTCGCTGATCGGCGCGAAGCCGCCGTCCTCGGTGTCCTTGAACAGAAAGAACTCGGTCTCGATGCCCAGGTTGAAGCTGAAGCCCAGCTCGGCGGCGGCCGCCAGCTGGCGTTTGAGAATATGCCGGGAGCAGGCCTGGAACGGCTCGCCGTTCAGGTGCAGGTCGCTGGCGAACCAGGCGAGCTGACGGTTCCAGGTGCACTGGGTGGCGCTGGCCGCGTCGGGCATGGCCGCCACTTCGTCGTCGTTGATGTCCTGGGGCACACCGTCCAGGGCGGCGCCGGTGTACAGTTCCGAACCCTTCATCATACGGTCCAGGTGGTTGAGCGGCACGAACTTGCCCTTAATGGCGCCGTGGATATCCACGTAGCTGGCCATGGCGTACTTCACGCCTTTTTCCGCCAGATCCTGGCGCAGGGATTCAACGGGTTGGTACGCATTCATCGGTTTCTCTCCTGTCGGTTCCGTCGCTGGGCGCTCAGGGTGCGCCTTGGCACGATTCCTTCATTCAATATACATGCCAGCCTGTATATATAATTTCGGACGCGCGGCCTTCCCGGCCTGTTCGATCCGGCCTGCAAGGAGAGAAACAGTGGTTCAGAAACAAGGGTTTAGCAGAGAGATTCGACTGGGCGATCTGCCGCTTAAAAAAGGCGGTGTGCTGCGCGATGCCGTGCTGACCGGGTATCAGATCGGCGAGTTGAACGGGCGCCGGGACAATCTGGTGATCGTGCCGTGCTACTACGGTGGCACTTATGAGGGCAGCCTGCCCCTTGTTGGTGCGGGCGGCCCGCTGGCCGGCGGTGACTACTGCGTGGTGCTGTTTGATATGTTCGGCAACGGGCGCGCCAGCTCGCCGAGCCGGTGCCACCCGTCACAGGCGGGGCATCGTTTTCCCGCCGTGACTCTGGACGACAATGTGGAGGCCCAGCGCCGGGCGTTGCAGGCCTGGTTCGGCGACGTGGACATTGCCCTGGCCACCGGCTGGTCCATGGGCGGCATGCAGTCCTATCTGTGGGCGGCGCGGCATCCGCGGCGGGTGCGGCGCCTGCTGCCGGTGTGCGCCACCGCCCGCTGCTGGCCCCACAACCGGGTGTTTCTCGACGGCGTGCGCAGCGCCTTGACGGCGGACCCGGTGTACAACGGCGGTGATTATCAGCGCGCGCCGGAGGCCGGGCTCAAGGCGTTTGCCCGGGTCTACGCCGGCTGGGCCTACAGCCAGGCGTTCTTCCGGCGCGGCCTGTACCGGAATCTGGGGTTCGCCGACATCGACGCGCTGCTGCGCTTCTGGGAGCAGGACCATCTGGCCCAGGACGCCAATGATCTGCTCGCCGTGATGCATGCCTGGGAAAGCGCCGACCCCGGCGACAACGCCCTGGAGGCGATCAGCGCGCGCACCCTGGTCATGCCGTCGCGGACCGATCTGTACTTTACCGTCGAGGACGCCCGCCAAGAGGCGTCGCTGATCGCCGGCGCCCGGGTTGAGGTGCTCGACTCCGACTACGGGCACGCCGCCGGCGCCCCCGGCCGCGAGCCGGTGGCCATGGCGCAGTGGTGGCGCGCCATGGCGGGCCTGCTTGCTGCTCCCTGAGCTGCTAATATTCAGCCATTAAATGACGTGGAAGGCCGGAGCCATGACAGCGAGGACCGAGATACGAAACTCCAAGAGTAAAAGCCGGGCGCTTAAGGGGACCCGCCTTGAGCTGACGCTGGCGGCGGAGCAGGTGTTCGCGGTAAAGGGTTTGCAAGGCGCCACGTTGCGTGAGATTCGTGAGCAGGCCGGGCAGAGAAACGAGTCCGTCATCCACTATCATTTCGGTTCCCGCGAGGCGATCGTGGAGTCGGTGTTGCAACTGCGCTCCGCGCCAGTGGACGCACGCCGAACCGAAATGCTTGATCAGGCACTGGCGGCAAGCAACGGCATGCCGTTGAGCACTGAGCAGATATCCCGTTGTTGTCTCATGCCGCTGGCCGAGTTGCTTCTCGACGGCTCTTCCCCAGGTCATTACATGCGCTTTTTGATACAGCTACGCGTGGACCGTGCTGTCTGGCGCCAGTTTCGTGGTCTTTACGGGTTGGGGCTGGAGGCTTGTCTTGCCGCCCTGCGCGACTGTAAACCCTACATGCCCGTGCAGATTGTCGATCAACGCTTTATAAGCGTCATGGATATGCAGGTTAATGGCCTGGCCGCGCTGGAGCAGATTCAGCACGCTCAAGGTTCCGCGTTCCGCTACGACGACGCGCGTGTGCGTATTGAAGATTTGATCGCCACCGGGGCGGCGATGTTTGATGCCCCGTTGTCGCCGGCCGTTGTGGCGGCGCTGGATAAGAGCACGGAACAGGTTCGCAAGGACGAAGGCAGAGGTTGAATGGTTACCGCGCAGCAACTGCAGCAACAATGGGCCGACATGGACGCGTCGCGGGCCCGGCGCATACAGCGGGACACCGCGACGCAGGTCAGGCTGAGCGACGATTTGCCGCCGGTGCGCACGGTTGCCGGCGTCGATGTGGGGTTCGAGAACGCCGACACCGCCCGTGCCGCCATTGTGGTGCTGGATTACCGCACCCTGGAGCCGCTTGATTACGCCCTGGCGCGACTTCCGGTGGCCTTTCCGTATGTGCCCGGGCTGCTGTCGTTCCGCGAATGTCCGGTGATCCTGCGCGCGCTGGAACAGCTTCGGGTGGGGCCGGATGTGCTGCTTTGCGATGGCCACGGTATCGCCCACCCGCGCCGGCTGGGTATCGCCGCGCACCTGGGCGTGCTGACCGGGCTGCCCACGGTGGGAGTCGCCAAGAAGCGCCTCACCGGCCGCCACGGCGAGGTGCCGGAGGGGCGCGGCGAATGGACACCGCTGCTGGACCGCGCCGGCGACACCCTGGGGGCCGTCCTGCGCACCCGGGTCGGCACCCGACCGCTGATCGTGTCCCCGGGCCACCGCACCGATCTGGCCACCGCGCTGGAACTGGTGATGGCCTGCACCACTCGCTACCGGCTTCCTGAGACGACCCGCTGGGCGGACGGGCTGGCCTCCAGCCGCGGCCAACGATGGCTCGCCCGCCTGGATGCGCTGCGCTAATCTGGATCGACAACATCGATAACAACCAGGGAGAGCGTACATGGACCATCTCAGAACATACCGCTGGCTGTCGCTGAGCGCGTTGCTGCTGGGCGCCGCCGCCTGCAGCACCACGCCACCGCCGCCGCCGCAAGCGGAATACGGTGAACCGGCCGTCGTCGAGGGGCCGCTGCCCTACCTGGGCGTGCACGGCCTGGGCATCGACCCCCGGGGGCGGCTGCTGGCCGGCAGCGTGGTGGGGCAGTCCTTGTCCCTGGTGGACCGGGAGAGCGGCGCGGTCAGCCCGTTCGTGGGGCCGCCGGCGGGGATGGCCGATGACGTGGCGTTCGGGCCGGACGGCGAGGTCGCCTGGACCGCCTATCTGGTCGGCGAGCTGCGCATCCGTAACGCGGCCGGTGAGATTCGTACCGTGGCCAGCGGCCTGCCCGGCCTGAATTCCCTCGCCTATACCGAGGACGGCCGTCTGTTCGCCACCCGGGTGTTCATGGGCGACGCGCTTTACGAAATCGACCGTAGCGGTGAACAGCCGCCGCGCAAGATCATCGAGGGTATGGGCGGCCTCAATGGCTTCGAGTTCGGCCCCGACGGCCACCTGTACGGCCCGCTCTGGTTCAAGGGCGAGGTGGTGCGCGTCAATGTGGAGAGCGGTGAGATGGACACCGTCGCCGACGGCTTCCGGATACCGGCGGCGGTGAACTTCGACGGCCAGGGGCGCCTGTACGTGGTCGACAGCGCCACCGGCGAACTGTTACGGGTGACTCCGGGCCGTTCTGAAAAGGTCCGTGTCGCGCAGCTCAGCCCGTCGCTGGACAACCTGGCCATCGATAAAAAAGCGGGCCTGATTTACGTATCCAATATGGCCGATAACAGCATCCAGGAAGTGGATCTGGCCGACGGCCGGGTTCGCGACCTGGTGCGCACCCGTCTGGCCGCGCCCTCCGGGCTGGCGATGGTCGGCGACCAGCTGCATATCGCCGACACCTTCGCCTACCGGGTGATGGACACCGGCAGCGGCGACATCCGCGAAGTGGGCCGCATGTGGGCGTCCCATCTGGAGTACCCGCTCAACGCCTGGGCGGACGAGCACGTGGTGGTGCTGACCAGCTGGGCCACCGGCACGGTGCAGGTGTTCGACCGCGCCAGCGGTGAAATGACCCACGGTTTCCACGACTTCCAGGCGCCCCACGACGCCGTGCAGCTGGCCGATGGCAGCCTGCTGGTGGCGGAGCTGGCCACCGGCAGTCTGCTGCGTGTCAGCGGTGAGCAGGGCGAGCAGCGGGAAGCGGTGGTGGTGGCGCTGGCCGGCCCGGCGGGCATGGCGTTCAACGGGGACCGTTCAAGCCTGTTCGTGACCACGGCGGGCGGCTCGGTCTGGGCGGTGAACCCGGCGGACTGGTCCAAGCGGCGGGTCCGTGACGGCCTGGCGATGCCGGAAGGGATCAGCGTCAGCGCGGCGGGTAAGCTGCTGGTGATGGAGGTGGGTAAGCAGCGCCTGCTGGAGATTGATCCGGTGGACGGCGCCACCCGCACGTTGGCCGAGGATCTGCCCGTGGGGCTGCCGGTGCTGGAGGGCCTGCCGCCCACCGGGGTGTTCAACGACGTGGTGGAGGCGGCCAACGGTGACCTGTTCTTCACCGCCGACCGCGACGCCGGGCTGTACCGCCTGCCCCGGCGCTGACCTTCGTGCCTGCTACTGCCCGGCGGGCAGCGTGATCCAATGACGGTCGTCCGGCGTCTGGCCGGACACCGTCTTCACCACCGCCAGGTAGTCGCCGACGAACTCCACGATTTCCACCCGCCCCACGCTTTGCCCGGGGCGGAAGGCCACCACCTGGCCGGAGGGCGCACGTACCGCCTTGCCCGGCTCCCGCACGTCCAGCTGCTGGCCCTGATTCAGACCGTTAACGCGGCTGGCACTGATATACAGGCCGCCGTCCTCGCCCTGGAAGACGCGGCTGGACCAGGGGGCCATGGCCACGCGCCGGTTGATCTCGTCCATGAGCGCGTCGGCACCGGCTTCACTGTTGGCGAAGCGGTCGATGCGGTAGTGGGCATTGAGGCTGGTGTCGTGCAGCTCGGCGCTGAGCCCGTTACCGTCCTGTGCCGTCGATACTTCCACCAGCATGCGAACCCCGGGATAAGCCGCCAGGCTGGCCAGGCACGCTTCCGCGGCCGTGTCCTGCCGGCAGGGCTCGGCGCTGTCCAGTGTCTCGGCGACCAGGCCGCCGGGCAGCGGGCGCAGCCCCTGTTCGGAGGCGTCGCTGTAAAGCGTGCTGATCAGGGCTTCGCCGTCGCTGATGGAGGGCGACAGCACCAGGCCGATATTGGCCAGCGGCGCTTCGCCGTCGGCGGTATCGGGGCGTTCCGCTTTGCCGGCGCTGGCATTATTGATCCAGCGCTCCCAGAACGGGGTTTCCCAATTGGGTGTGTCGGTATTGAAAGCGGCTTGCGAGTCCACCAGGGCGGTGGTGTCTTCGGTGGTCATGCCCTGGGTGGCACAGCCGGCCAGGGTGCCGACGCTCAGCGGGCCGGCGATCAGGGCGGCGATCAGCGCGCGCCGGGGGATGATTTGAGTCATGGCGGTGGTTCCGGATACGTAACAATGAAGAAAGAGTGTGCGCAACCCTCGGTGGGCTTGTCCAGCGCCGTTTCAGGCTTTTAAAAACGACGAAACCGGGGCAGCTTGCACTGTCCCGGTTCCGAAGTGGTACACACTAAGTGGTACTAAGTGGACCTGTTGCTTAGAAGCTCACAGCCAGGTTAACGCTGGCGGCTTGTACGTCGTCCTGGGAGAAGTCAGCACTGGGCAGAGCGCCCAGCAGCGTGTTGCCGGACAGAGCGCCCGCTTCGTTCTCTTCCAGAATGCCGTAGGTTACCCAAGTGCGCAGAGTCTTGTTCACCTGGTAGCTCAGCTGCAGGTCGTAGAAAGTGCTTTCGTCGCTGACGCTGTTGTTGCCGCCCGGGGGGGCCGGGTTGTCGATGTCCAGCTGGCCCACGGCGCCGGTGATGGCGAGTTTCGGGGTTACGTTCCAGGTCAGTTTGCCGGCGAGCACGGACTCATCGTAACCTTCGACACCGTAACTCTGCGCCATGGTGTAAAGGCTGGTCGGGTTAGCGGTGCTCTCCGGGTTGTTTTGGATCAGGCTGGAGTACGTGTCGAAACCGGGGGAGATGTAGCCGCCATCCTGAGCGCCAACATATTGTACACCCCAATCCATTACCCCTACGGAGCCTTCCAAACGAATGTACTGGGAGAGGGCATCTTCGGTTACAAACTGGCCATTATTCGCCGGAGTAGTAACCTTGCCATTGGTGAAGTAGTTGGCGCCCACGGTTGCTTTCGCGACTTCGCCGATATTACCGGAGATATAGCCTGAAAACAGATCGGCACCACTAACTGCGTAAGGGCCAGAGGTGTTTGTCGCCTGAGTAATATCGCCCTCATAGTTTTTTAAGTATTTGATGTACAAAGCACTAATGTCCAGGCCCATGGGCTTGCTCACGAAACCGAAGACAAACTGGTCACCGTTGTCAGTGTTTTCAAACGTGTCCAGGTCGCGACGGCGGTCATAGATGGCCAGAACCTGGAAGGTCTTGCTGAACGGTTGGATCAACAGGACGCGGTCACGGCGGTCGTCACAGACCAGGAAGCAGTTGTTGTAGCTGGTCGCCTGACGGCCCACGCGCAATACGGTATGGCCGAAGGGGATCTGCAAGTAGCCCAGGTCCAGACGTACGTTGTCGCCGGGATTACCCTTGTTAAAGGCCTGATTGCCGCTTGGGTAATAGTCGTGGGAGGGGGCGCCTGAAGGGGGAGCGGTGGTGTAATTTCTGGCATCACCGGACCAGCGGTCGCCGGCCAGCTCTACACTGGTGTGCAGGGAGATGCCGGTGTCTTCGTCCAGGAAATCGCTCTTTACGCGAATCAGGTGGGCGAAACCATTGTCGTTGTCGTTGCGCGGATCACCGGCAACATCGAAAGCGCCGGATTGGGCGTAAAAGCCAGTGGCGCGGTATTCAACGCCGAAATCGGTTTTCAGAGCCTGGGCCGCGGGTGACAGCGCGGTGGTGGCGCCGAATACGGAGGCCAGGCCGATTGCTTTGGTCAGTGAAGAGATGCGGAGTTTGCGGTCGGCACTGCTGTTCAGCGCCCCCTGAGCTTTATTGGTCCACTTAAGTGCCATTGTTTTTGTCCTGTTTTCTTCGAAGTTTATTGGTATTTGAGGGCTTATCCGGTTATCCAGCGCCGGCCTCGAAACCCTCTTATATGCCCTTCCCAGGGCATCGTCTCCCGAGCGGACACCTTTACGAAGAAAGAGTCCACTAGACTTTCGGCGAATACCTGAAAAATCAGCTGTTCACCCGGTTGTCACGAACTATCTTAGAACCCCTCTTGTCACAGACGCAATACTGTAAAACGCCAAAATACCCTTTGGTATGTGGTTTATTTTCAGAGCCGCAGGATAAATCCGGGCGGTAATGTGAACACTGGTAAATTAACCGGCGGGCCGCCCTGGCTTTTTAATGTAAACAAAAATACCGGTTGGTATGTACGGGGTGTTCCGGGCGCCTGAATCTTTAATAGTAGCGGCATCCGCGTTTTCGAAAAACGGAACAGGTCACAGCCCGCTGTTCCATTTTTCAGGAAAGGAACAGGTGTTCACTAATATCGAAGGGGGTTGACCGGGGGCGGACACCCTTTCTCTGGCAAGTCGAAAGTGTTGCAAGATATGTCCCCGCGCGCCGCCCCGGCCGGGTGCCGCCTTACTCGAAAGGCGGCTCGCCCTGCCAGTCGAAGAAATCGGGCAGGTCCTCGGACACCTTGTCGGGGAACACGGCGGCTCTTTTCTGCAGAAACGATTCCACGCCTTCGCGCACATCGGCGGAGCCGCCCCGTGACTTCATCGCCCGGCTGTCGAGTTTGTGCGCTTCCATGGGGTGCTCGGCGCCGGCCATGCGCCAGATCATCTGACGGATCATGGCCACCGATACCGGCGCGGTCTGGTCGGCGAATTCCTTCGCCAGTGCCAGTGCCGCCGGGTACAGTTCGTCCGGCGCGTGCACCGAGCGCACCAGCCCACGCTCCTTGGCTTCCGCCGCGCTGAACACGCGCCCGGAGAAGCACCACTCCAGCGCCGAGGAGATGCCCACCACCCGGCTCAGAAACCAGGACGACGCCGCTTCATTGACGATGCCCCGGCGCGAGAACACGAAGCCGAACTTGGCGTTCTCGGAAGCCATGCGCACGTCCATGGGCAACTGCATGGTCACGCCGACGCCCACGGCGGCGCCGTTGATGGCGCCGATCACCGGCTTGAGGCTGCGGTGGATGCGCAGGGCCACCTGGCCGCCGCCGTCGCGGTGGGCGTCGTCCGGGTTGGCGCCTTCGCCGCCGCGCTTCTTATAGTCGAAGGTGTCGCCGCCGGAGGACAGGTCGGCGCCGGCGCAGAAGGCGCGGCCGTTGCCGGTGACGATCACCGCGTGCACCGCGTCGTCGGAATCGGTGTAATCAAAGGCGGCGAGCAGCTCGTCCTTCATTTCCCGGGTAAAGGCGTTCATGCGATCCGGACGGTTCAGATAGATGGTGGCGATGCCGTCATCGACGGTGATCTCCAGAGTATTAAAGGAAGGCGTTTCCATGGTCTCTCCCGATGTTATTGAGTGTTTGGTTATTGAGTGTCTGGCTATGGATGGTGGCTGACGGAGGCCGTGCGCGGGCGGTCAGTCGCCGGCCTCGCCCACGGTGATGATCTTCAGGGTGTTGGTGCCGCCGCCCACGCGCACCGCGTCGCCCTTGGTGAGGATCAAGCGGTCGCCGTTTTCCACCAGTCCCAACCGCTGAAGCTGGGCGGCCGCGTCCCGGTTGACCTGGCCGGGGTCGCCGGCCATTTCGAAGTGCTGCGGCTCCACGCCCCGGTAGATCGCCACGCGGCGGCGGGTGCGCGGGTCCGGCGTAAAGGCGAAGATCGGCATGCCGGAGCGCACCCGTGACATCAGCCGCGGCGTGGTGCCGGTTTCGGTCATGGCGATGATCGCCTTTACCCCGCTCAGGTGGTTCGCCACGTGCATGGCGGCACGGGCGATGGCCTCGTCGTTGTGGCTCATGCCCTGTTCCGGCCGGTCCTCGCTGGGCCGGCTCTGATAGGTGCGCTCGGCGCCGCGGATAATGCGGTCCATGGCCTGCACCGTGGCCACCGGGTAGTCGCCGACCGCGGTTTCCGCCGACAGCATCACCGCGTCGGTGCCGTCGAGCACCGCGTTGGCCACATCGGAGACTTCCGCGCGCGTCGGCTGGGGGCTGTGGATCATCGATTCCATCATCTGCGTGGCGGTGATCACGAACCGGTCCAGAGCCCGGGCGCGGCGGATAATGTGCTTCTGCACCCCCACCAGTTCGGCGTCGCCGATCTCCACCGCCAGGTCGCCGCGCGCCACCATCACGCCGTCGGCGGCGATAATGATGTCGTCCAGCACCGCCGGGTCGGCGACCGCTTCCGCCCGCTCGATCTTGGCGACCATGTCGCCGTGACCGCCGGCTTCGCGATACAGGGCGCGGGCCTGATGGATGTCGTCGGCGTGGCGGGGGAACGACAGCGCCAGGAAATCCACTTCCAGGGAGGCCGCCAGCTTGATGTCCTCGCGGTCCTTGTCGGTGAGGGCCTGGGCGTTGAGTCCGCCGCCCTGGCGATTAATGCCTTTATTGTTGGACAGCTCGCCACCCACCAGCACCCGGCACTCGACGCGGCTGCCGGCGACGTTCTCGACGCTCAAGGCGAGCAGGCCGTCGTTCAGCAGCAGGGTGTCGCCGGCCCGGCAGTCGTCGGCGAGCCCGGCGTAGTCGGTGCCCACCTGGCCGCTGTCGCCGGCGTCCTTGTCCAGGGCGGTGTCGATGGTGAAGGGCTGGCCGGGTTCCAGCATCACAGGACCGTCGCGGAACCGGGCGATGCGAATCTTGGGGCCCTGCAGATCGGCGAGGATCGCCACGTTGCGGGCCTGCGCGTCGGCCTGTTCACGGACGCGGGCGGCGACGGCGCGATGATCGTCGGCGCTGCCGTGGGAGAAATTAAGGCGGAAGACGTTGACGCCGGCGTCGATCAGTCGGGCCAGGAGGTCGGCGTCGGAGGAGGCCGGGCCGAGGGTGGCGACGATTTTGGTGCGTCGGAACATGGGGCTGCCTTTTGCTGGGATCGGGTCAGGTGGGTTTCATTGTTGCAGATATTGAGGATCAGGTGAGGGGGCGGAGTGTTTGCGGATGTGTTTTGGGGCGTTGGTGCCGCGTATCGGAGAGGATTGATCGAAACGGCTTTTGGCCGTTTCGACCCCTGCGGGGCTTCGCGGCCTTTGGCCGCTCGTCGCCAACTCGCTTGTAAAGCGAGTTGGTCGAACCTGGAGAGGTCGATCCGACGGGCGTGCCAAATAAAAAGGCCCACCCCCTTCGCGGGGGTGGGCCTTTTTATTTGGCACGCCCGAGAGGATTCGAACCTCTGACCTTTGCCTCCGGAGGGCAACGCTCTATCCAGCTGAGCTACGGGCGCAAAACTTGTTGTCACAAAACCTGTCCGGCGGTGCCTTTAGTGGGCGGGGTGCCGATTCAGGACGCGCATGATAGCCGTTTGGGTGGGCGGCGTCCATGCTCCGCGCGGCCTCGGGCGCATTGGGCCTGGCGGTGCCGGCTGCGTATAATGCCGCCGCCGCTTCGCTCCGGTCGGGCGGCAGATGGTCCTGTCTCTTACGGGTTTCCGGCAGGGCCGTCCGCTTTACGAGCCCGTTTGTCCGGGAGTTCAAGAAATGAATCCATACTGGTGGGTCCTGTTGGCGGCGGTGGTGGTGGAAATCGCCTGGGCGATGAGCCTGAAGTGGATACAGATGCAGCCGGGGGTGGCGTCGATCAGCACGTCGCTGGTGCTCACGGCACTCAATATGCTGGCGCTTTCGTTCGCCATGCGGGGCATCCCGGTGGGCACCGCTTACGCGGTCTGGACCGGGCTCGGGGCGGTCGGCATTACCTTGCTGGGCGTGGTCTTTTTCCAGGATCCGCTGGGCGCGGCGCGACTGGGGTTTCTGGCCCTGATCATCGTGGGCGTGGTGGGATTGAAGCTTTCCACGCAGGGCGGCTGACGGCGGCGGGCGACCGGCCATTTTACAATCTTTTCCCGCGATCCGATCATGGATTGGGTACGCTTCAGCGGTATTGGATGGAGTAGAAACGGTGCGCATTGCTTATTTAGAAGACGATCACGCCCAGGCCGAGCTGGTCACTCACTGGCTACGCGAGGCGGGGCACACTTGCATTCATCTCTCCAGCGGACGGGAGTTCATGAGTCTGCTGCGCAGAGACACCTTCGATTTACTGGTGCTTGACTGGGAAGTCCCCGACATGAGCGGTTACGCGGTGCTCGGGGAGGTGCGGGCCAGCGGCAATAAAACGCCGGTGCTGTTCGCCACCCAGCGTGATGATGAGTCGTCGATTGTCGGCGCACTCAGTCAGGGTGCCGATGACTATATGGTTAAGCCTGTGAAACAAGCGGAATTGCTGGCCCGTCTCAACGCGCTCGGGCGCCGGGCGGGCGTCGCTGACATGGATGATCAAGGAATGATGACCGTGGGACCCTGGACGATCGATCGTGGTCGCCGCCAGATTACCCTGGACGATGAGCCGGTCAAGCTCACCGACAAGGATTACGAGCTCGCTTGCTATCTGTTTCAGAACGTCGGCAAGCTGATGTCCCGTGCCCACCTGCTGGAGAAAGTCTGGGGCATCATGACCCCGATCGAATCCCGCACCGTGGACGTGCACATCAGCCGCATTCGTCGTAGTTTGCAGATCCGCCCCGAGCGGGGCTACCGCATCAAGACGGTCTACCAGCACGGTTACCGCCTGGAACCGATCGACGATTGACCCGCCGGCGACCGGTTCGCTGTCGTTCCCCACTACCGTCGACTCCCCCGCGCCTCGGGACAGCGGTGCCCTGCCCGTGGCGCCGCGCCTACGGCCCGAAAGGCGCTTTTCGGCAAAATCCCTGTTCCGGCCGTAAACGCCCGGTGGTACCGTTACGCTACGTTGGACCGGCCACGGTGGTCCTGGGCACCGTGGCGGCCGAACTACTACTGACGTTATAGGATTTCATGGCGAAACTCGGCTCCGAGCAACGACGCTACCTGGTGGAACACCTGTCCGTGCTTCTGGTGGTCGCCGGGCTCTGCGTATTGCTCTCGATCAGCGGTGGCTTGTCGTTCTTCAACCGCTACGTCTACGACAACCTCATGCAGTGGCTGCCCATGGAGCCGTCCGGCGACGTGCTGATCGTCGGCATCGATGAATACAGCCTCCGCGAGGTGGGCCGCTGGCCGTGGGACCGGCGCATTCACGCGCAGATTATCAACCAGCTGGAAGAGCAGGGCGCCCGCGCGGTGCTGATGGATCTGATTCTGTCGGAGCCGGACCGCAGCCGTCCCCAGTCCGACCAGGCGCTGGCGGAGGCGATCCGCGCCGCCGGACACGTCTATTTGCCGGTGCACGTGGAGCAGCTGCGCTCCGGCGGCCAATTGATCGAGGTGCTGCCCCACGCCGAGTTCGCCCGCGCCGCCAAGGGGCTGGGCCATGTGGACCTGGAGCTGGACGGCGACGGCGTGGCCCGTTCGGTGTTCATGCGCTCGGGCATCGGCCAGCCCTGGTGGCCGCACATTACCCAGGCGTTGCTGGAAGGCGAGGGCCTGATCTCCACGGATCTCTATCCGGCGGGGGACGAAGGCGCTTTCGCCGGCCTCGCCAATGTGCGCAAGTACCCCCGCTATATTCCGTTCGCCGGCGGCGCCGGCACCTACCCCCAGGTGTCGGCGGTGGACCTGCTTGAAGGCCGGGTGCCCGACCAGCTGGTGAAGGACCAGTTCGTGTTCATCGGCGCCACCGCCGCGGGGCTCGGCGACATGCTGCCGACCCCCATGGCCGGCCAGGGCGAGCTGATGGCGGGCGTGGAAATCAACGCCAATATCTTCGATGCGCTGCGCCGTCATCAGCTGATCGAGCGGCTGGACACGGTGCCGGCCCTGTTCGTCAGCCTGTTGCTGGCGCTGCTGGCGCCGTTCCTGCTGCCCTTCGTGCTGCCGCGCTGGAGCATCCCCCTGGTGATGGCCTCTCTGGCCTTGACCGTGGCGGTCTGCTACGGCCTGCTGGCGCTGTTCAATCTCTGGTTTCCGCCGGCGGCGGCGCTGCTTTCGGCCATTGTCGCCTATCCGCTGTGGACCTGGCGGCGTCTGGAATACTCCATGGCCTACATGCGCAACGCCCTGGCGCGGCTGGCCGAGTACAGCGACCTCAACCGCCGTTTGACCGAGCCGGCACCGATGTCGCGCATGCTGAGAATGCTCGACCAGGTGCTGCCGGTGCGCGCCTGGCGCCTGCAGACCCAGGGCGGCGCCCCGGTCTCCGGCGGCGAGGCGCTGGCGCCGGTGGACTGGCGCGGCCAGCTGGCGCGCCGCTACCCGTTCCGCCACGAGGGCAAGCGTTACGAGCTGTGGGTGGCCTGGCGCCAGGGGCTCGACGCGGACACCTATGACTACTGGATCCGCGCCATGCTGGCCCGCACCGAGGCGCGCCGCCCCAGCGGCGGGCCCCGCTACGAGGTGATCGAAAAGCACATCGAACGGTTGCGCTCCGAGGAGCAGCGTCAGCAGGCGCTGACCCGCTTTTTCCAGGTCGGGCTGGCGCAGATGAGCGAGGGCGTGCTGATCTGCGACGCCTGCGGGGGGGTGGTCTTCATCAACCCCCAGGCGGCCTACCTGCTCAGCCTGGAAGGGGTCGGCCAGGACACCCTGGGGCTGGCGGATATCGGCCGCGAACTGGAATTCCACGGCGACCGCGACTGGATGGGGCTGCTGCAGGAGGTGCTCGCCGACGGCCGGGTGCAGAAAGAGTGCCGCAACCGGCGCGGCATGGATCTCTACCTGGACATGATTCTGGTGCACGCCGGCGATCAGCCCGGGCGCATGCTGATCGTCAGCCTCAAGGATATTTCCGACGTCAAGCAGGCCATGCGCACCCGCACCGAGATGCTCGATTTCCTGTCCCACGATTTGCGCTCGCCGATGGTCTCGGTGCTGGCGCTGATCGGCAGGATGCGCCATGGCGAGGACGGCGAACGGCTGCGGGACTTCCTCGACAACGTGGAGCACTACGCCCAGCGCAACCTGAATATCGCCGAGCAGTTCCTGCAATTGGCGCGGGTCGAGGCGGAAGAATCCGTGGAGATGGTGGAGCAGGACATGCTCGACGTGGTCGAGTCCGCCATCGACCAGGTGCAGATCCAGGCTCAGAGCCGGGGCATCACCCTGCGTTTTGACTACGACCAGGAGCAGGATGTCTGGGTGCGCGGCAACAACGAGCTGCTTGAGCGTCTGGTGGTCAACCTGCTCACCAACGCGGTGAAATACAGCCACGAAAACGGCAAGGTGCTGGTGCGTCTCTATGCCGAAGGCGGCCAGGTGTGCTGTGACGTGCGCGACCAGGGCGTGGGTATTCCGGAAGCGTTCCAGGACAAGCTGTTCGAACGCTTCAGCCGCGCCAGCACCAGCGGCGGGGCGCGCACCCGCGGCGCCGGTCTGGGCCTGCGTTTCGTCAAGGTGGTGACCGAGCGCCACGGCGGCACCATCCATGTGGAGAGCGTTCCGAACGAAGGCAGCTGCTTCCGTCTGGCGCTGCCGCGCATCGATGTGGGCGGCCTCTAGGCCGCGCTCCCCGGGCGCTTTTCACGGCGCCGTGAGCGCTCCGCGCTAAGCTGATTCCGCGATAGGCGTCGATGGCGCCTTTTTCCCGGTGTTTTCTGCGGGTATAATTCCGCCGCCCGCGGGGCAAGTCATAGCTATCAGAGGTGTCATAGTGAATAAAATGCTGACCGCCAGCCTGGTCCTTCTCGCCACCGTTTTCGCCGGCAACGCCGCGCTGGCGGCGGAGAAGTCTTCTTATCCCCTGGGTGAGCGCTCTATTCTCAGCGACCGCGCCACCGCCGAGCGACTGAAGCCGGTGGGCAGCGTCTGCGTGGAAGGCGAGGACTGCGGCAGCCAGATGGCCGATGCCGGCGATGCCGGCTCCGGTGAGCCGCGCGACGGCGCCACCGTCTACAGCAGCGGCTGCGCCGCCTGCCACGACTCCGGGGCCGCCGGCGCGCCCAAGACCGGCGACGCCGGTGCCTGGGCCTCGCGCATCGACAAAGGCATGGACACCCTGGTCAAGCACGCCTACGAAGGCTTCAACTCGATGCCGGCCAAAGGCATGTGCAGCGACTGTTCCGAAGAGGAAATCGCCGCCGCCGTTGAATACATCGTGGACAAGAGCCAGTAATGCGCCGGTTCGGGCCCGCCCTCCTCGGCGGGTTGCTGGTCTCGTTGCTGCTCGCCGGCTGCGGCGACGCGGACGGTCCCGCCGCTGCGTCGGGCGCTGCCGCGTCCGAGGCCGCTGAGCCGCGGGCCGCCGCGCCCAGCGCCGATAAGCCGGCCGCGGAAGGGGGTGACACCGCCGCCCGTGAGCCCGCCGGAATCTACGGTCGGTACTGCGTCAACTGCCACGGCACCGGCATGGCCGGCGCCCCCATGGTGGGCCCGGAGCACCGTCTGATCTGGTCCGAAGAGATCGAGGAAGAAGGCTTCCCGACGCTGGTGAAGATCGCCATCGAAGGTCAGAACGGCATGCCGCCGCGCGGTACCTGCTTTGATTGCAGCGATGAAGAGATCGAAGCCACGGTGCTGTACATGCTCAAGGAAAGCGGCGCCAAATAGTCCCCGGCGCCCCGGTTCTAGTCCAGCAACGCCTTCAGGTTGGCGATGCTGGCCTGGGCCACCTGATCTTCCTGTTCCTCGTCTTTCTTGAACCCCTCGCCGATATACTGAAGGTCGTCCAGCGGCAGCTCTTCCAGGAAGCGGCTGGCCAGGGTGTCCACTTTCTCACCGTACTGTTTGCGGGTCAGCGCCTGGGTGATCGCCAGGCTTTCGCGGGCGCGGGTGATGCCCACGTACATCAGGCGGCGCTCCTCGACGATGTTGTCCTCCTCGATGCTGGTGCGGTGCGGCAGCAGTTCCTCCTCCACGCCCATCATGTAGACGTGGGGGAACTCCAGGCCCTTGGAGGCGTGCAGGGTCATCAGTTGCACCCGGTCCGAATCGTCTTCCTCGTCCTGCTGTTCCAGCATGTCCATCAGCACCAGTTTGCTGATCACCGCTTCCAGGTCGGAGGCGCCTTCCTCGTCGTCTTCCTGTTTTTCCAGCATGCGCTGGATATTGCGCACCAGTTGCCAGACGTTCTCCATGCGCTTCTCACCGATGCGCGGGCTGGAGGCGTTCTGCATCACCCAGCTCTCGTAATCCATCTCGGTGATCAGTTCGTTCACCGCCTGCAGGCTGTTATGGCCGAAGCAGGCGCGGCGCTTTTCATCCAGCCAGGTCTTGAAGGCGCGCAGCTTGTCCGCGGCTTTCCCGGCCATCACCTCGCCCAGGGCGAAGTCGTCGCACACATGGTAGAGGCCCTGGTCCCGCTGGGCGGCCCAGCCGGCCAGCTTCTCCAGGGTGGCCGGGCCGATCTCCCGGCGCGGCGTGTTGATCACGCGCAGGAAGGCGTTGTCGTCGTCCGGGTTGACCAGCAGGCGCAGGTAGCACATCAGGTCCTTGATCTCGCCCCGCGAGAAAAAGCCGGTGCCGCCGGACACCTTGTAGGGAATCTGCAGTGCCTGCAGCTTCATCTCCAGAATCCGTGACTGGAAATTGCCCCGGTAGAGCACCGCGAAGTCCTTCCAGTGCAGGCCGCGCTGCAGGCGCCGGTGGAAGATGTCCCCGGCGATCCAGTCGGTCTCGGCGTCCTCGTCGCGCAGCGCCGCGATGCGGATCGCCTCGCCGTAGCCGTAATCGGACCACAGGCTCTTCTCGAACACGTGGGGGTTGTTGGCGATCACCGTGTTGGCGGCCTTCAGAATGCGACCGGTGGAGCGGTAGTTCTGCTCCAGCTTGACCACTTTCAGGTCCGGCCAGTCTTCCTGCAGCTTGGCCAGGTTTTCCGGCCGCGCACCGCGCCAGGCGTACATCGACTGGTCGTCGTCGCCCACCACCGTGAAGCGCCCCTCCGGGTGGGTGAGCATGCGCACCAGTTCGTACTGGGCGCCGTTGGTGTCCTGGTACTCGTCCACCAGCAGGTACTGAATGCGGTGGCGCCATTTCTCCAGAATGCGCGGCTGCTCGCGGAACAGCTGCGCCGGCATCAGGATCAGGTCGTCGAAGTCCACCGCGTTGCAGGCGCGCAGCATGCGGTTGTAGCCCTGATAGGCCATGGCGGCGCGCAGGGCGTCGTCGCTGTCGGCGTGGCTGACCGCCTCCTCGGGCAGGATCAGTTCGTTCTTCCAGTCGGAGATGCGCTTCTGCACCGCGTCCACCGCCGCCAGGTCTTTCTCCGATTCGCCCTGACGCAGGATTTCCTTGAGAATCTCCTTGCTGTCGGTCTGGTCGAGAATGGAGAAGCCGCGCCGCAGGCCGCTGGCCGCCAGTTCCTGCTTGAGAATGCGCAGGCCCAGGTTGTGGAAGGTGGAGACGATCAGCCCCCGGGTGGAGCCGCGTTCGGTGAGGCTCTGCACCCGCTCCTTCATTTCCCGCGCCGCCTTGTTGGTGAAGGTGACCGCGGCGATGCGGCCGGAGGGCACGCCTTTCTCGGCGATCAACCAGGCGATTTTGCGGGTGATCACGCTGGTCTTGCCCGAACCCGCCCCCGCGAGCACCAGCAGGGGGCCGTCGGTGTAGAGCACCGCTTCCTGTTGGCGGGGGTTGAGAGACGACATCGATACTCCGGCGGGGCTGATGGACGAAGCGCGTATCATAGCAGCCGGAGCGCACCCTTTAGGAGCCGTGATTGATGAGACTGGACCGCTTTCTGGGGCAGCGGAAAAGGCTGGGACGGCGCGGCGTGCGGCTGTTGCTGGCGGCCGGCCGCGTCACCGTGGACGGGCGGGTGATCCAGGACGGTCGCCACCAAGTGGGGCCTTTCACGCCGGTGGCGTTGGACGGCGAACCCTTCACCGTGCGCCGCGCCGCCTACTGGATGCTGCACAAGCCGACCGGCTGCGTGAGCGCCACCCGCGACCGCCACCATCGCACGGTGCTGGACTGCCTGGACCCCGCCGACGCCACCGACCTGCATCTGGCCGGGCGGCTCGATTTCAACGGCACCGGGCTGATGCTGCTCACCAACGACGGGCGCTGGTCGCGGCGTCTCAGCGACCCGCGCCACAAACTGCCGAAGGTTTACCGGGTGCGCACCGAGGACCCGATCACGCCGGACTACGCCGCCGTGTTCGAGCGCGGGCTCTATTTTCCCTACGAGGACCGCACCACCCGCCCGGCCGGCCTGGAGATCCTGGCGCCGCGCGAGGCGCGGGTGACGCTGTACGAAGGGCTTTATCATCAGATCAGGCGCCTGTTCGGGCACTTCGACAACCGGGTGGTGGCCCTGCACCGGGAGCGGATCGGCCCGATACGGCTGGACCCCTCGCTCGCACCGGGGCAGTATCGCGCCCTCGGCGCCGACGAAATTCGTCTGCCGGGCCCCGCCGAGCCCGATGTTCAGGAGCTCCGCCGACCATGACTTCCACCGTGGCCGTCTTCGCCGACGTGCAGAACCTGTATTACACCGCCCGCCAGGCCCACCAGCGCAACGTGGATTACAACGCGCTCTGGGCGCGCGCCACCGGTGGGCGCCAGGTGGTGGCCGCCCACGCTTACGCGGTGGAGCGCGGCGATGAGAAGCAGCGTCAGTTTCAGAACATCCTGCGCGCCATCGGTTTCAACGTGAAGCTCAAGCCGTTCCTGCAGCGCGCCGACGGCTCCGCCAAGGGCGACTGGGACGTGGGCATCACCATCGATATCATGGAGCAGGCGCCCAGCGTGGACCGGGTGGTGCTGGCGTCCGGGGACGGCGACTTCGCCATTCTCGCCGACCACATCCGCGCCCGGCACGGCTGCCAGGTGGAGGTCTACGGCGTGGCGCCACTCACCGCGGCGGCCCTGATGCGCGCCGCCGACGATTTCATTCCCATCGAAGGAGATTTGCTGCTTGGCTGATTCGCCCACCGGCCCGGCGCGGCTGGATTTCTTCGTCGCCCACGCCGCCGGCCTCAGCCGCAAGCAGGCCAAGGCGCTGATCCGCGGCGGCGCAGTGACGGTGACCGGTGAAGACGGGGCGCCGCGCACCGGCCTCAAGGCCAACAGCAGCGTGGCGCCGGGGGAGTGTGTGCGGCTCGACGGTGCCGTGCTGACGCTGCCCGGCGAGCGCTACCTGATGCTGCACAAACCGGCCGGCCGGGTGTGCGCCCTGGAGGACGCCCTGCCCACGGTGATCGATCTGATTCCCGCCGAGCAGCGCCGTGGTCTGCGCATCGTCGGCCGCCTGGACCGGGACACCACCGGTCTGTTGCTGCTCACCACCGATGGCCAGTGGGCCCACCGCCTGATGTCGCCGCGTCACCACTGCGCCAAGCGCTACCGGGTGACCACCGCCGAACCACTGGACGACACCCAGCTGACGCGGCTGCGCGACGGGGTGGTGCTGCACGACGACCCGGCGCCCACCCGGCCCGCCGAGGCGCGGGCGTTGAGCGACACGGAACTGCTGCTGACCATCACCGAAGGCCGCTACCACCAGGTCAAACGGATGCTGGCGGCGGTGGGCAACCGGGTGGTCGCCCTGCACCGCGAAGCGGTGGGCCACATTGAACTGGACCCGGACCTGCCCGCCGGCGCCTGGCGCCCGCTCACCGACGCGGAAATCGACTAGCGCAGCTCGCCCTGCAGCGCCATCACATCCACGGTCCGCGACCGGTCCAGCGGGTCCACCAGCGTGTGCGCGTCCTGATACACCCGCGGCGTCTGGTACAGCGCGACCAGCGCCCGGGCGTGGCTGGGGCAAACATAGCGGTCCGGCATTTCCCGTTGCAGCCAGGCGCGGACCTTGGGTGCCTGATCGGAGCCCATTTTCGGAAACAGGTGGTGCTCCACATGGTGGCTGAAGTGGAAGTGCAGCGGGTCCAGCCAGCGCAGCTGACGCACGCTCATGGAGTTGTCCAACGGGTGGTTGTTGTCCATCTGCGGGCGCAGCATGTGGTTGGTGAGAATGTAGCCCTGGCCCAGGGCGTTGGCCATCATCAGCGGGATCAACACCGTGAACAGCGCCAGCGGCCCGGACAGCACCGCCAGAACCAGCCAGGCGGCGCCGCACAGCAACGCCTGGCGAATCGCCTTGTTGCGCTCGAACCCTTTGAATTCCTCGCGGCGGCGGGTCTGCATCCACAGCACCAGCTGGGCGTGGAACATGAAGGAATAGAACAGGAAAAAGTAGCTGTACCAGGTGCCCGAGCCCGGCGCCAGCTTGGTGAAGTTGGCCAGCTTGGGGTGCTTGTTGTAGCGGTGGGCGGTGCCGAACGAATCCGGATCCCGGTCGCCCAGGTTGGTGTGCGCGTGGTGGGCCACGTTGTGCCAGCGGCGCCAGAACTCCGGCGGAATCATCATCGGGCCGAAGCCGATCCAGCCGAACAGGTTCTGCAGGCGCCGGCTCATGCCCAGGGCGCCGTGCAGCACCTCATGGGCGAGCAGCGCCTGGCAGCCCAGGGTGTGGCCCACCACCACGGCGATCATCAGATTACCCCACCAGGGCAGGCCCAGCGTCAGAATCGCGGCGATGCCGCCGACGATCACCAGGCTCATGGGCAGAAACCAGATCGCGCGCCACGGCCGGGCCCGGAACGCCGACGGCCCCAGGTCCTGTTTCATGGCATCGCGAATGGCGCGGGCGTCGTCGGCGCCGAAGGTGCGCTGGTAGCCTCGGGTGTCGCTCATGGGGTCCTCCGGAAGGGAATGGCAACGGGTGGATGTCACAGCGCCGCTATTCTCACCGTGCCCCTGTCGACGGCGAAGGGCTGCGCCGGACAGTGACCTGTCATTTTCGGACAAAGCCGCGAACAGGTGTATTCTCTTGGCCATGAGCGTACAGATCGCGGATCTCCCCAGCCTCGCCGGCGACCGCACCCCGATTCCGGTCAACTATGTCCGCAATCTGGTGGAGCTGGTCCATGAGTTCGGTCTCGACACGGACCGGCTGCTGGCGCATGTGGGCCTGACCCAGGCGGAAGTGTACAGCGCCGAGCCGGCACTGCGCTTCGAGCAGTTCCAGCGGGTCATGGCGGGCGCCCGGGACCTCAGCGGCGACCCGGCCATCGGCCTGGCGCTGGGCCGCCAGCTCACTGTCACCGCCCACGGGCTGCTCGGCTACGCGGCGATCAGCAGCGCCGACCTGGGCGAGGCGCTGGAACTGCTGGAGCGCTATTTTCGCACCCGCACCCGCCTGTGCCTGCCGCGTCTGAGCCTGGAGGGCCGCTGGGTCCGGTTTTGCCTGGCGGAACCCTACGACCTGGGCGATATCCGCGAGCCCTATCTGGAAGTGGTCACCGCCGCGCTGGTGGGCGGGCTGCGCTATTTGCTCGATGACCGCCTGCAGGACGCCACCCTGGAACTGCCCTACGCGCCGCCGCCCCATGCGGAGCGTTACGCCGAAGTGCTCGGCATGCCGGTGGTGTTCGGCCGTGAAGTGGCCGCGCTGCGCTTCCCGGCACGGCTGATGAAGGTGGCGTTTCCGCTCTCCGACCCGGCTTCCCGGCGCATGGCCGCGCACAAATGCGAAGAGGAACTGCAGCGCCTGGAGGCGGACCTGGACTGGGCCTCGCGGGTGCGTGCCCGGCTGATGCAGGCGGAGGGCATGCTGCCCAGCCTCGATCAGCTGGCGGCCAGCTTCCATCTCACCTCCCGCACCCTGCGGCGCTATCTGGCGGCGGTGGGGGTCAGCTACCGGCACCTGCTGGAAGAGGTGCGCATGGCCCGGGCGGTGCGCTACCTGCAGGCCAACCTGCCGGTGCAGAAAGTCGCCGACTTGCTCGGCTACGCCGACCCCAGCAATTTCACCCGCGCCTTCCGGCGCTGGACCGGCCACCCGCCCAGCTTCTACCAGAACGGCTGAACCGACACATCCGCTTACCCAACCGCCGCCGGTGCGCGCCGTGGGCGCTTGAGCGCGGCCCCGCCCGGCGTTAGGGTTTTGCTCTTCTTTCCTATTCCTCCACCTGATAAAGAGACCCCCATGAGCGAGAACCGATTCGACGTCAGCGGCAAACGTATTCTGATCACGGGGGCGTCCAGCGGCTTCGGCGCCCACTTCGCGCGGGTGCTGGCGGAACAGGGCGCCGACCTGGTGCTCGCCGCGCGGCGCGTGGAAAAGCTGGAAGAAACCGCCGGCGCGGTGCGCGCCCTGGGCCGGGACGCGGTGGTGGTGCCCATGAACGTGGCCGACCACGCCAGCGTGGAGGCCGCCTTCGAGCGCATGCCGGCCCTGGATGTGGTGGTCAATAACGCCGGCATCAGCCGCGACGGAGCCACCGACACCCTGAGCGAAGAAGACTGGAGCGCGGTGGTGGACACCAACCTGAACGGCGTCTGGGCGGTGAGCAAGTTCGCCATCCAGCAATGGCGCCGCGACGGCCGCCCCGGCAACATCATCAACATCGCCTCGATCCTCGGCCTGCGCGTGGGCGCCATGCTCGCACCCTACACCGTGGCCAAGGCGGCGGTGGTTCAGTTCACCCAGTCCATTGCCCTGGATTACGCGCGCCACAATATCCGCTGCAACGCCATCTGCCCCGGCTATGTGGAAACCGACATCAACCGGGAATTCTTCCAGGGCCCCCACGGCGAGAAGCTGATCAAGCGCATCCCTTACCGCCGCCTGGGCCAGATCGACGAACTGGTGGGGCCGCTGTTGCTGCTCGCCTCCGACGCCTCCAGCTACATGAGCGGCGCGGCGATCCCGGTGGACGGCGCCCATCTGTGCAACACGCTTTAACGCCGGTCAGGGGTTGAGCAGGTTCTGGCGGTAGCTCAGTGCCTCGCGCAGATGCTCCCGGCCCACCTTCTCCCGGTGGGCCAGGTCGGCGATGGTGCGGGCCACGCGCAGACTGCGGTGGAGCGCCCGGGCGGACAGTTCCAGGCGCTCCATGACGCCGGTGAGCCACGGTTTGTGCGGGCCCAGCGACACCATCAACCCATCCGCATCGAGGTCCCTGTTCAGGCAGCCCTGACGATGCATCTGACGTGCCCGGGCGACGAGCACCCTTGCCCGGACCACCCGGCTGGGCTCGCCGTCCGCGTCGCCCAGCAGGGTGTCCGGCGACACCGCCGGCACTTCCAGATGCAGGTCGATGCGGTCCATCAGTGGCCCGGACAGGCGCCGCTGATAGCGCTTCGCCTTCTCGCATTCATAGCCGCAGCCCTTTTCCGGATCACCCAGGTAGCCGCAGGGGCAGGGGTTCATCGCCGCCACCAGCTGAAAACGGGCAGGGAACGACACCTGCTGAGCGGCCCGGGCGATGTGCACCTCGCCGGTTTCCAGGGGCTCGCGCAGTACCTCCAGCACCCGGGGCTGGAATTCCGGTAATTCATCCAGAAACAGTACCCCCTCATGGGCCAGGGAGATTTCGCCGGGCCGGGGCCGTCCGCCACCGCCCACCAGCGCCGGGGCGGACGCGGTGTGGTGCGGCGCCCGGTAGGGCGGCTGCAGAAAGGCGGTCGCCGGCCGGGCCTGGCGCAGGGAATGGATCGCCGCCACCTCCAGGGCCTGGTCCCGCTCCAGGGGCGGCAACAGGCCGGGCAGGCGTGACGCCAGCATGCTTTTGCCGGCGCCGGGCGGCCCGCCCATCAGCAGGGAATGGCCGCCGGCGGCGGCGATCTCCAGCACCCGCTTGGCCGCCGGCTGGCCACGGATCTGCGACAGGCAGGGGCTCTGCCCGGCGTCGTCGCCGGGCGGCGGCGGGGCGGTGTGGCGCGGCAGCCGGATGTCCCCTTTCAGGTGCGCGCACAGCTCGGTGAGGCTGTTCACCGCCAGGGTGTCGGCGCCGGCCAGGGCGGCTTCGTCGCCGTTGCCCGCCGGCACCACCAGAGTATGCCCGGCGCGGGCCGCCGCCAGGGCGCCGGGCAGGATCGCCGGCACCGGGCTCAGCGCCCCGGACAGGGCCAGCTCACCGATCCATTCCATGTCCTTCAATTCCACCCGCCCCAGCTGGCCGCTGGCGAGCAGGATGCCCACCGCGATCGGCAGATCGAAACGGCCGCCGTCCTTGGGCAGGTCCGCCGGCGCCAGATTGACGGTGATGCGTTGCTGCGGAATGCGGAAGCCGCCGTTGATCAGCGCCGAGCGTACCCGGTCCTTGCTCTCGCGCACGGCGGTATCGGGCAGGCCCACCATGGTGAAGCCGGGCAGGCCCGGGCCCAGATGGATTTCGACGCGCACCGGTACGGCGCGGATCCCCAGGGTGGCACGGCTGTGTAGCAGGGCAATAGACATGAGCCGAGCATAAGCGGCGGACCGGGCGGGCGATGTACGCCGCCGCCCTTGATCCGCGTGCGCCGATGGCGCTGCTTGAAGTAAGCGACCGGTTTTCCGAGGCAAAAGCTAAGTAAATATTCTTATTTTACCGCTCAGAATCCAAGGCAATAATGCAAATTCGTTTTGTGAACTGGTTTGCAAAAAAATAAGGCGCCTGACCAGGGCGCCTGACGCTTTATTTTTGTTGTGGGGAACAAAAAATGAAATCTTCTTACGCTTTCCGCCCGGTCGCGGGCTCGGGGCGCGTCATGCTTTTGGCGTGCGGACTGCTAGCCGCGGGGTCCTCGGTGGGTGCACCGGCGGACCATGTCATCGATAACGGCCAGGTGGTGAATCTGCCCGGTGACCGCCCGGATCCCTGGACCACCGGCGGCCACCTGTTCGTCGGCTTCAACGACACCGGCATGCTCAATGTCAGCGACGGCGCCGAGGTGAATGCGGGCTTCACCGTGGTCGGGAACTTCGCCGACGCCGAGGGGGCCCTGTCGGTGACCGGCCCTGACACGCGCTTCACCAGCGTTGACGGTCAGGTGTACGGCGGCGACGGCATTGCCCATGTCCACTTCGCTGACGGCGCCACCGTGGTGTCCAACGCCACCGGTCTGGGCCAGAACGAAGGGAGCCTGGGCACCGTTCTGGTGGAAGGCCAGGACACCGATTGGAGCATCGCCGCCACGCTTACCGCCGGTCAGCGCGGCCAGGGCGACCTGACCATCCTCGACGCCAGCGTGCATTCCGACGCCTATGTGGTGCTCGGGCGCTATCAAACCGGCTCCGGTCGGATCAACCTCAACGGCGGCCATCTGAGCAGCACCAACTACACCGCGGTGGGGCAGGACGGTCAGGGCCTGATGACGTTGAGCAACGGCGCCAGCATGGAGACCGCCCAGGGCCTGCTGGGCTGGGAAACCACCGCCAGCGGTGAACTCCATATGACCGGTGCCGATACGCTCTGGTCCGGCAGCCACTATTTATACGTCGGCTATGCCGGCGAGGGGCTGGCCACCGTGGCCGACGGTGCCACCGTGCGCATCACGCCCGGCGAAAGCGCGCCCTCCCTGGTGGCGATTGCCGGTATGGCGGGCTCCAAGGGCACGCTATACCTGGGCGGTGAGACCGGCGCCACCGACGCCGGCGTGCTGGACGTCGAGGAGGTGCGTTTCGGCGCCGGCGACGGCACGCTGGTCTTCAACCACACCAGTCAGGACTATCAGTTTCTGCCGGTGTTCAACGGCGACGGGTTGATCGAGCACCGCGCCGGCGACACTGTTCTGAACGGTGAATCGGCGGGCTTTACCGGCACCTCCCGGCTTACCGGCGGCACTCTGACGCTGGCCGCGGACCAGGCCCTGGGTGACGGCACCCTGGAGCTGGACGGCGGCACCCTGGCGACCCGGGGTGACGTGACCCTGGGCAACGACATCGTGCAGAACACCGACACCACACTGCTGGCGGGCGCCGGTACCGCCGCTTTCACCGGCGACCTGGAGCTGAACGATTTCCTGCTCACCGTGGACGGCGCCGGCGATACGGTGTTCAGCGGCAATATCAGCGCCGGCAGCGGCGCCCTGGACATGATCGGCAGCGGCACCTTGGCGCTCACCGGCGACGCCGCCGGTTTTAACGGCCATCACCAGGTGAACGCCGGGGTGTTGTCGGTGGACGGCGCCCTGGCCGGCACCCTGGACGTGTACGACGGCGCCCGCTTGCAGGGCAGCGGCAGCGTGGGCAGCACGGTGATTCACGACGGCGCGGCCCTGGCGCCGGGCAATTCGATCGGCGCCCTGACCGTCAATGGCGACCTGCAGTTTCAGGACGGGGCCGAGTTTGAAGTGGAAGTCGACCCCACCGGCAGTGCCGCGGACCATGTGCGGGTTACCGGTGTCGCCACCCTGGACGGTTCCGTGGTGCATGTGGGCGAGGCCGGTGAATACCGGCCGATCAGCCGCTACCGCATTCTCACCGCCGACGGTGGTTTGAGCGGTCGTTTCGACGCCGCCGATTCCGACTACCTGTTCCTGGACGCCAGCCTGCTCTACGACACCAATAACGTGGATCTGGAACTGCGCCGCAACGACGTGCGGTTCGCCGCCCTCGCCCGCACGCCCAATCAGCGTGCCGCGGCGAGCGGTGTGGAAAGTCTCGGCGCCGGTCAGGCGCTGCATGATGAAGTGGCGATGCAGACGGTCTCCCCCCGCGCGCTCGCCGCCGCCTACGACAGCTTGTCCGGTGAACTGCACGCCAGCGCCCTGGGCGCGCTGGCGGAGGACAGCCAACTGCTGCGCGACGCCGCCATGGCCCGTTTCCGTGACGAGGACCGGGCCGCCGCCACCACACTGGCGCGCGGCGAAGGCGTTACCGCCTGGGTGAGTGGCTACGGTAATAAAGGCGGCACCGACGGGGATTCAGGCACGGCCCATCGGGACCGGGACACGCACGGTGCCTTGCTGGGCGTGGATCGGTTGTTCGCCGACGGCGGACGCGCCGGCATGCTGGTGGGCTACGGCCGAACCAATCTGGCGCTCGCCGAACAGCGTGGCCGTGCCGATATCGACAGCGTTCATGCCGGTGTCTTCGGTGAGCGGCGTCTGGGCGCCGGCGCCCTGCGTGGGGGCGCCTTCTACAGCCACCAGCGGATCGACGGCCGCCGCCGGGCCGTGGTGGGCGCCATGGACGAGACCCTCACCAGTGACCGCAAGGCGGACACCTGGCAGGCGTTCATTGAAGGCGCCCGCCGCTTCGGCGTGGAGCGGGGCGTGGAGCCCTTCGCGCGGCTGGCCCAGGTGCGGGTGACCCTGGGTGACGGCGATGAGCGTGGCGGCGACGCCGCCCTGCAGGGTGACCGGGACAGCCTGGACACCACCTTCACCACCCTGGGCACGCGTGCCTTCGTCACCTTGCCCGGCAATCCGGCCACGCGTCTGTACAGCTCTTTAGGCTGGCGCCATGCGTTTGGAGACACCACGCCGGAAACATCCCTGCGCTTCGCCGGCGGTGACGCCTTCACCGTCGAAGGGGCGCCGCTGGCCGAGGACACCCTGGTGATGGAAGCCGGCCTCACCTGGCTGCTGGCGCCGCGCGCCACCCTTAACCTGGGCTATCAGGGCGAGACCGGTGACGGCCGTGCCGATCACGGCGGCCAGATCCGTTTCGGCTGGACGTTCTGAAACCCTCGCCGCGGGTTTCTTCTACGACTTCTCTCCGGCGGCGCTTTCCAGCGCCGCCACTTCCTTCTCCAGAGATTCCAGCCGGGCGCGGGTGCGCTCCAGCACCTGCTGCTGAATCTCGAATTCCTCACGGCTGATCAGATCCAGCCGGGTCAGCGTCTCATTGAGCACGGCGCGCACGCTGTGCTCCACCTCCTGACGCAATTGCCCCAGGTCTCCGGGCAGATGGCGGCTGATGTCGCTCATCAAACGATCGAGAAAGGCTTGGCTTTGCATGGCCACAGGCTCCACTATTTGCAACACGGGCGGGTCAGGGTGCGATGGTACCACCGCCCTCGATGTTATGGGGCGTCTCAAGAGCACCGTAACGGCGTGCACCATTTTGGGAAGTGCCCCGCAATGGTGCACTATATTGCCGCAACCGACCCCGGAACACCCCGGGGTTGCAGTTCTAACCCTCTGAAAATGCGTGACTTTTAAAAATTGGCATGGGTCGTGCAGCTAACGGGCTAGAGCGTTCGCGCGAGTGGATGGATCGGGAACCAAAGAGGGGCCTGAAACCCAACGGACGTTAACGGACGCGTTATAAGCGTTTGAAGGAGATAGAAATGAAACTGGTTACAGCCATCATCAAGCCGTTCAAATTGGACGACGTGCGTGAAGCACTGTCCGAGATCGGCGTTCAGGGCATCACCGTTACCGAGGTGAAAGGCTTCGGACGTCAAAAGGGTCACACCGAGCTGTATCGCGGCGCGGAATACGTGGTCGATTTCCTGCCCAAGGTAAAAATCGAAGTGGCCATCGCGGAGGCCAGCCTGGATCAGGTTATCGAAGCGATCACCAAAGCGGCCAATACCGGGAAAATCGGTGACGGCAAGATCTTTGTCACCACCCTGGAGCAGGCCATCCGCATCCGTACCGGCGAGACCGGCGAGGACGCGATCTAAGTTTAGAGAACGCAAGTTTAGAAAATGTGTAACACGACCCATGCCAAGGTCCTGAACACGCTTCCAATTCTCGGAGGGTTGCAACGTGGAAAATCAAATCTTTGAACTTCAGTACGCCATCGACACCTTTTATTTTCTGGTGTGTGGCGCACTGGTAATGTGGATGGCGGCGGGCTTCGCGATGCTCGAAGCCGGCCTGGTGCGTGCTGAAAACACCACCGAAATTCTCACCAAGAACGTGGCGCTGTTCGCCATCGCCTGCCTGATGTACCTGGTCTGCGGTTATTCGATCATGTACGGCGGCGGCATCTTCCTGAACGGCATTGAAGCCTTTGATCTGGCCGGTGTGCTGGCGGACTCCGCGGAAGCGGGTTTTGACGGCGGCTCGGTCTACTCCGGCGCGTCCGACTTCTTCTTCCAGGTAGTGTTCGTCGCCACCGCCATGTCCATCGTTTCCGGTGCCGTGGCCGAGCGTATGAAGCTGTGGGCCTTCCTGGCGTTCGCGGTGGTCATGACCGGTTTCATCTACCCGATGGAAGGCGCCTGGACCTGGGGCGGCGTCGACGTGTTCGGCATGTACAACCTGGGTGATCTGGGCTTCTCCGACTTCGCCGGTTCCGGCATCGTGCACATGGCCGGTGCGGCCGCCGCCCTGGCCGGTGTGCTGCTGCTGGGCGCCCGTAAAGGCAAGTACGGCCCGAACGGCGAGATCCACGCCATCCCCGGTGCCAACCTGCCGCTGGCGACCCTGGGTACCTTCATCCTGTGGATGGGCTGGTTCGGCTTCAACGGCGGTTCCGTGCTGAAGCTCGGCGACGCCGCCAGCGCGCACTCCGTGGCCATGGTGTTCCTGAACACCAACACCGCCGCCGCCGGTGGTGCCGTTGCCGCGCTGATCGTGGGCCGCTTCCTGTTCGGCAAGGCCGACCTGACCATGCTGCTCAACGGCGCCCTGGCCGGCCTGGTGACCATCACCGCCGAGCCGTCCACCCCGACCGCTCTGACCGCCACCCTGTTCGGCGCGATCGGTGGCGTGCTGGTGGTGTTCAGCATCGTGACCCTGGACAAGCTGAAGATCGACGATCCGGTCGGTGCCATCTCCGTGCACGGTGTGGTCGGCTTCCTGGGCCTGATGCTGGTGCCGATCACCAACGACGGTTCCAGCTTCTCCGGCCAGCTGATCGGCGCCCTGACCATCTTCGTATGGGTGTTCGTGGCCAGCCTGATCGTGTGGGCCATCCTCAAGGCGATCTTCGGCATCCGCGTCTCCGAAGAGGACGAGTACGAAGGCATGGATATCGTGGACTGCGGTATGGAAGCGTACCCGGAGTTCGTGAAGAGCTGATCCGTCTTCTTCCAATCTGTCTTGCTCCAACCTACAGGGCGCCTTCGGGCGCCCTTTTTTCGTTCTGCGCGCTTAGCGGGCTGGTTCTCTCCAGCGGGGGTGCGGGTCGGGAGATTCCACTGCCCCGGGTTATCGCTGGCGACCAACCGTTTCGCGACGCTCGGTTTGTGCGCCTGTTGAGTTACACTAGCGGTTCCTGAAAGCCTTTCTTCACCGAGTAGAGTGTCTGTGTTTGCTGATCTGAATCTCCATGAACGTTTATTGCGCGCCCTGGAAGAGCTGTCGCTGAGCGAGCCCACGGCGGTGCAAACGGCGGCTATTCCCCCCGCTCTGGCGGGTCGGGACCTGCGCGTGGTGGCGCGGACCGGCACCGGCAAGACCGCCGCCTTCGTGCTGCCCATGCTGCAGCGATTGCTGGAAGAGAAGGACCGGGGCATCGGCACCCGGGCGCTGGTGCTGGCGCCCACCCGGGAGCTGGCCCGGCAGACGCTCAAGCAGGTGCAGGCGCTGTCGCGCTTCACCTTTATCAAGGCGGAAGCGGTCACCGGCGGCGAGGACTTCAAGGTGCAGGCGGCGCGCATCCGCAAGAACCCGGAGGTGCTGGTGGGCACGCCGGGCCGGCTGATCGAGCATCTGGAAGCGGACAATCTGGCGTTGTCCGACCTCAAGGTGCTGGTGCTGGACGAATCGGACCGCATGCTCGACATGGGCTTCAGCGACGACGTGCTGCGTCTGGCGGCGGCCTGCAACCCGGCCCGGCAGACGCTGTTGTTCTCCGCCACGCCGGGCGGCGCGGCCATGGACGCCATGGTGGCGCGGGTGCTGCGCGAGCCCGAGTCGCTGATGCTCGACAGCGTGCGCGAGCTCAACCAGCAGGTGCGCCAGCAGATCATCACCGCCGACGACCGCTCCCACAAGGAGCGCCTGGTGCAGTGGCTGCTCGCCCATGAGCCCCACCGCAAGGCAATCGTGTTCACCAACACCAAGGCCACCGCCGACCGCCTCGGCGGGGTGCTGCGCTCCACCGCCCACAAGGTGTTCGTGCTGCACGGCGACAAGGACACCAAGGACCGCAAGCTGGCGCTGGAACGGCTGAACAGCGGCGCGGTGACGGTGCTGGTGGCCACCGACGTGGCGGCCCGGGGGCTGGATGTGGACGGCCTGGAGCTGGTGATCAACTTCGATATGCCGCGCAGCGGCGACGACTATCTGCACCGCATCGGCCGAACCGGGCGCGGTGACGGCGAGGGCGCGGCGATCTCGCTGGTGGAGAGTTTCGAGTGGAACCTGATGGCGAGCATCCAGCGCTATCTGCGCCAGGAGTTCGAGTTCCGGGTGGTGGAGGCGCTGCGCGGCCGCTACCTGGGCCCCAAGGAGCGCAAGCGCTCCGGCAAGGCGGTGGGCAGCAAGCACAAGAAGCTGAAGAAGAAGGCGCTCGCCCAGTCGGCCAAGGCGGCCGGCAAGAAGCCGGCGGCGAAGAAGAAGGCGGCGCGCAAGCGCCCGGCGCCATCGCCGGCGCCGGATACCCAGGGCGGTTTCGCCAAGCCCAAGCGGCGCAAGAACCCGGGGCCGCTGGACTAGTTTCCGGCGGCCGGGCGTCAGGTCATTTTCTTGACCAGGGAGAGGGGCAGGACCTTCATGGCGAACCCCAGCGGCGCCCAGGGCCAGGACGGCACATAGGCCTTGGCGGGTTCTTTCTCGATGGCGCGGACCAGCGCCTTGCAGCCGGTCTCGGTGTCCACCATGAACGGCGCTTTTTCCACTTTCTCGTTGATTTCCGAACGGATGTAGCCCGGGTAGAGGGTGCTCACGGTGATCGGCTTGCCGATCATCTCCATGCGCAGCCCTTCCGCCAGGCTCGCCACGCCCGCCTTGGTGGCGGCGTAGGTGTTGATGTTCTTGCGCATGCCGCGCACCGCGCTCATCGAGGAGATCACCACCAGATGGCCGTTGTTCTGGGCCCGGAAGATCTCCATGGCCGCCTCGCACTGGGCCAGGGCGGCGACGAAGTTGGTCTCCGCGGTCTGCCGGTTGGCGTGGAAATAGCCGGTGCCCAGCGGCTGGCCCTTGCCCATGCCGGCGTTGACGATGATCCGGTCCAGGCTGCCCAGCTCGGTGCGGAACGCACGGAACACGTCGAACACCTGGTCGTAGTGGTTCACGTCCAGGGGTTTGACCAGCACGGTGATGCCCGGGTGGGCCTGTTCCAGCTCCGCTTTCAGGGCGTCCAGCTTGTCGGTGCGCCGCGCGCACAGGGCCAGGTTGCGGCCCCGGGCGGCGAACAACCGCGCCATGCCGGCGCCCAGGCCGGAGCTGGCGCCGGTGATGAGAATATTGGAACGGGTACTCATGGCATTATCCTTGTCGCGTGCGTGGACCCCGGATCACAGCGTGGCGAGGAAATCGGACAGCGCCCGGTTCACCGCTTCGGGGTTTTCTATCGGCGAATGGTGCCCGGAATCGGCCACCGTGACCAGCCGCGCCCCGGGGATGGCGTCGACGATGCGCTGCGCTTTTTCCGGCGGCGTTGCCCGGTCCAGTTCGCCGACGATCACTAAAGTAGGCGCACTGATCGCGCTGATATCGCCGCTGATGTCGTCACGGGTAAAGACGTTCTCCAACGCCAGCTCGATGCCGTGGCGGTCGTGGGCCAGGATCAGCGCCTTCTCGTGGGCCACCCCGTCCGGGTTGGCGTCGCGCCAGGGCTTGGCGTACAGGAATTTCTGCATGCGCGTGACCACCTCATCGCGTTCGGCGTCGCTGCCGTGGGCGAACCGCGACTGCTGCTGGCGGTGCACCGGCAGCAGGTCGGCGTCTTCCGGGTCCGCGGAGGTGTCCAGCAGCACCAGGGCGCGCACCCGCTCCGGGTACTTGAGCGCCAGCCGCATGAAGGTCATGCCGCCCTGGGACAAGCCGACGAAGATCGCCTGGTCATAACCCAGCTGATCGAGCAGGGCGACGCTGTCGTCGGCCATGTCGTAGAAGCTCCAGCCTTTCTCGCGGTAGCCGGAGCCGGTGTGGCCGGGCCAGTCCAGGCTGACGCAGCGGTAGCGGTCGCGGAGTGCCTCGATCTGCGCCTCGAACATGGATTTGTCCGCCAGGACCCCATGGCCGAACACCAGCAGCGGGCCTTCGCCCTCGTCCAGGTAGGCGTAGCGCTGTCCGTTGAGTTCGATGGTGTGGTGGGTGAACGCCATGGTGGGCCTCGTGATCGCCGGTTAGCGGTAGGTGAGCATGTCGCCGGCCAGATGCAGGTGCTCGTTGAGCGTGGCCAGGCGCAGACGGCCGGTGTTGACCAGCAGACGGGTGACGCTGGTGTTGATCAGGCCCCGGTTGAAGGTGATCAGCGCCTCCTGGTCCAGCTCAAGCAGGTGCTGAATGGCCACGCTGATGGCGCCGCCGGAGGTGAACACCAGGGCGCTGTCGCCGCTTTCCAGCCGGTTGGCCAGGCTGTACAGGGAGGCCAGCACCCGCTCGCGGAACGCCGGCCAGGTTTCCTGATAGTCGTCTTCGTTGCGCTGCCAGCGGCGCAGGGCCTCCTCGAAACGGGCCTGGAAGGCGCGGCGCGGGTTGTCCTGTTCGTTCATCCAGCGGGTGAGCACCGCCCGGTCCTGGGACTCGGGCCAGTGCACCCGCATCAGGGTCTGGTGGTCGTATTCGTTGAAGCCGGTGTCGGTGGCCCATTCCTGCGGCAACCCCAGTGCTTCCAGTGTCGCCTGGGCGGTTTCCCGGTGACGCTGCATGGCGCCGCACACCACCCGCGGCGCGCCCAGATTCTGCTCGCGCAGATGGCGGCCGAGGATGCGGCTCTGTTCCCAGCCGGCGTCGGACAGGGCGTCGTAGTTCTCGGCGCCGAAACTGGCCTGGCCGTGACGGATCAGGTAAATCACTGGCATCGAGGGTCTCTGCTTATTCCCGGAAGTTGACCCCATGCTAGGGGGCGGTTTTCAATTAATCTAATGAATCTGAAAAATACACCTGGATAAGCCCCATGCATGTTTCCCGCTTCGATCTGAACCTGTTCGTGGTCTTCGACGCCATCTATACCGAAGGCTCCCTGACCCGCGCGGCGCGCGTGCTCAACCTCACTCAGCCGGCGGTGAGCCACGCCCTGGGACGGTTGCGCGACCGCCTCGAGGACCCGTTGTTCGTGCGCCAGGGGGCGCGCATGGTGCCCACCAGCCGGGCGCGCGCCATGGTCACCCCGGTGCGCCATGCGTTGGGCGGGTTACAGCGTTGCCTCAGCGACGAGGGCGGCTTCGACGTGGCGGACGCCGAGCGGACGTTCGTGGTGGGGCTGCGCGACGGGCTGGAAGGCTGTCTGCTGCCGCCGCTCACCGCCGGTATTCTCGAGGAGGCCCCCGGCGTGCGGTTGCAGTCGATGACCGTGGCGCGCCGGCAGCTGGCCACCGAGCTGGCCAGCGGTCGGCTGGATCTGGCCGCCGATGTGCTTTTGCCCCTGCCGGACGCCATCGAACACCGCCCGGTGATGAGCGGGCCGCTGGTGGTGATCATGCGACCGGGCCATCCGCTCACCGGGAAGCTGGATCTACCGGCCTATCTGGCGGCGCAGCACGTGCTGGTGTCCTCGCGGCGGGAAGGGCCGGGCATGGAGGACTTCGGTCTTTCCCGCCTTGGTTACCGTCGCAATATCCGCCTGCGCTGCCAGCACCACATGGCGGCGTTGTCCACGGTCATGGGGTCGGACCTGCTGCTCACCCTGCCGGGCCTGCTGGCGCGTCAGCTGGCCCCCGCCGGCAGCCACGTGGAGCCGCTCCCCGCGGACGTTCCCGGCCTGGAGCTGCACCTCTACTGGCACCGGGATCAAAGCGCGGACCCGGGCCACACCTGGCTGCGGCAAAGGGTCATGGCGATGCTGGCGGAACAGCAGAGCGAGCCCGGCTAAGACACCTTACTGACGCCACCTTCACGCTTACCCAATTCGCCTTATTGCACATCCACAGGGTGCAAGAGCAACCTCGTCACTTGTGACGTGAGTCACATTTTTTGGTTGTGATAATAAAAGTACCTTGGGGATAGAAAAATGGGATGGTTCAAGGATTTTTGGCTGGTTGACTGGCCGATGGTGATACGTCGTGTGGTCCTGATTCTAGTGCTGGGGGCGGTGGCGGTGGCGGTGGCGGTGGCCGTGGGCGGCTGATCGTGAACATCACCGGTGCGGTTCGGCCGCGCCTTTACCCTGTTAAGCGAAGCCGGTGCATACTGGGTCGACCTCTGTAGCCTGTACAAGGAGACCCCATGACCGCCCCCGCGATTCTTGTGGTCGGCGCCGGTGACGCCACCGGCGGCGCCATTGCCCGACGTTTTGCCCGTGAAGGTTTCACCGCCTGTGTCACCCGCCGTACCGAGGAGGCCCTTGCTCCGCTGGTCGAACGCATTGAAGAAGAGGGCGGCCAGGCCCGCGGCTTCGGCTGCGACGCCCGCGATGAAGATCAGATGCGTGCCCTGGTGGACACCATCGAAGCTGAAGTGGGGCCGCTGGAAGCGGTGGTTTTCAATATCGGCGCCAATGTGAACTTTCCGATCCGTGAGACCACCGCGCGGGTCTACCGCAAGGTGTGGGAAATGGCCGCGTTCGCGGGTTTTCTCACCGGCCGCGAGGCGGCGCGGGTGATGGTGCCGCGCGGTCGTGGCACCATCCTGTTCACCGGCGCCACCGCGTCGCTGCGCGGCGGCCGGGGCTTTTCCGCTTTTGCCGGCGCCAAGTTCGCGCTGCGGGCGCTGGCCCAGAGCCTGGCCCGGGAGCTGGGGCCGGAGGGTATTCATGTGGCCCACCCGGTGATCGACGGCGCCATCGACACCGCTTTTATTCGCGACAACTTTCCCGAGCGTTACGCGCTCAAGGACCGCGATGGCATTCTCGACCCCGAGCACATCGCCGACGCCTATTGGACGCTGCACCGGCAGCCCCGCGATACCTGGACCCACGAGCTGGATTTGCGCCCGTGGATGGAAACCTTCTGATCACCATCGTGAATGAATGGAGAGCCGCCAATGAGCCGCGAGCTGGAATTTTTCTTTGATGTGGGCAGCCCCGCGTCCTATCTGGCGTGGACCCAGGCGCCGGGCCTGTGCCGGCGCACCGGCGCCACCCTGCGCTACCGGCCCATGTTGCTGGGCGGTGTGTTCAAGGCCACCGGCAACGCCTCGCCGGCGGCGGTGCCCGCCAAGGGGCGCTACAGCGGCCGGGATATGCAGCGTTTCGCGCGCCGTTACGGCGTCACCCTGAACCAGAATCCGCACTTTCCGGTGAACACCCTGATGGCCATGCGGCTGGCCGCCGCCGCCGTCGACAGCGACCAGCGCGACACCGTGCTGGCCGCCCTGTTCGAGGGGCTCTGGCTGCAAGAGCGGGATCTGTCGGACTTGGACGTGCTCGGCCGCACCCTGGCCGAAGCCGGTCTGGATTCGGCGCACTGGGCAACTCTGGCCCAGGATCAGGCGGTCAAGGACAACCTCAAGGCGACCACCGAAGAAGCGGTGGAGCGCGGCGTCTTCGGCGCGCCCACCTTCTTCGTCGGTGAGGAGATGTTCTTCGGTCAGGACCGTCTCGACTTTGTCGAGGAGGCGTTACGGGCCTAGCCCGTGGCTCAGGACAGCGCCTGTTCCATGAACGGCGGCAGCACCAGTGCCGCTTTGTGGATGTCGGCGCTGTAGTAACGGGTCTCGAAGCTCTTGCCGGTGGCGTCCGCCTGGCGGAAATCCGCCACGTCGTGATCCTTGCCCGCCAGGGTGCAGCTCCACCAGCCGCTGGGGTACACCGGCTGCGGGAACGGCAGCGTGCGGGTATGGCTGAAGCCGGCCTCGCGCATATTGGCGTGCAGGTCGCGGATGATGGTGTCGCTGTGCAGCAGGGGTGATTCGGATTGCTGCACCAGCACGCCGCCGTCGGCCAGCGCGCGGTGGCAGTGGCGGAAGAATTCGGCCTTGAACAGCCCCTCCGCCGGGCCCACCGGATCGGTGGAATCGACGATGATCACGTCGAAGCGGCCGGCTTCGCATTCCTGCATGAACTTCACGCCGTCCTCGAAGCGCAGCTCCGCCCGCTCGTCGCTGTTGGACTCGCACAGCTCGGGGAAATACTTTTCGGAAAAGCGCGTCACCTGCTCGTCGATATCGATCTGCACGGCGCTGGCCACTTCGCCGTGGCGCAACACTTCCCGCAGGGTGCCGCAGTCGCCGCCGCCGATGATCAGCACGTTGCGCGGTGCCGCGTGGCTGAACAGCGCCGGGTGGGCCATCATCTCGTGGTAGAGAAAGTTATCCCGGGTGGTGAGCATGGTGGCGCCGTCAATGGTCATCAGATAGCCGAAGGTATCGGTGTCCCACATTTCGATGTGTTGATAGTCGGTCTGTACCGATTCCAGCTTTCGTTTCAGGCGCAGGCCGAAGGCGGTGCCGGCGGAGTCGAAATGCTCGATGAACCAGTTGTCTTTTTCGGAGCTCATAAAGGGGTGTCCGCTAAACGCTTCACAGAAGGCCGCTATTGTAAGCGTTCGGCGTCAATGTAGAAGCGCCGGGGCGCGGTATCCGAGCAACTATTTTTGTCCGCCGGCGGCCCCGGCAGGCATAATGCGGCAAAGTACGCAGCCGCCAAGGAACCGTCCATGACCCAGCCCCAAAGCCCGTTTGACGCCATTTACAATGTGCAGCGTTGGGGTGACGGCTATTTCCGGATCGGCAAGGACGGCCACCTGCATGTTCGCCCCCAGGGCGATCAGGGCGGGGAGGCGACCCTGGAAGCGGTGTTGCAGGCGTGCCGCGCCGCCGGGTTGCGCACGCCGGTGCTGGCCCGCTTCTCGGGCATTCTGCGCGACCGGGTGCGGCGCCTGGCCGGCGCCTTCCGGGGCGCCATCGGTGAGCAGGGCTACCAGGGCCGCTACACGCCGGTGTATCCGATCAAGGTCAACCAGCAGCGGCGCGTGGTGCATGAAATTCTGCGCGCCCGCGAAGAGGGCGAGCCGGTGGGGCTGGAGGCCGGCTCCAAGCCGGAGCTGCTGGCGGTGCTGGCGCTCTCCAACCCCGGCGACGTGGTGGTCTGCAACGGCTACAAGGACCGTGAATACCTGCGCCTGGCGCTGATGGGCGAGAAGCTCGGCTTCCAGGTGCAGATCGTGGTGGAAAAGCTCTCCGAGCTGCCCATGCTGCTGGAGGAAGCGCGGGCGCTTGAGGTGTCGCCGCGCATCGGTTTGCGGGTGCGCTTGATGAGCATCGGCAAGGGCAACTGGCAGAACACCGGCGGTGAAAAGTCCAAGTTCGGTCTCAGTGCGCCGCAGTTGATCGAGGCGGTGGAGCACTGCCGCCGGGCGGGCAGGCTGGACTGCGTGCGCATGCTGCATTTCCACCTGGGCTCGCAGATCGCCAACATCCAGGACATCAAGGCGGGCATGCGCGAAGCGGCCCGCTATTATGTGGAACTGCGCCAGCTGGGCGCCGCCCTGGATACCGTGGACGTGGGCGGCGGTCTGGGCGTGGACTACGAAGGCACCCACTCCCGCTCCTACTGCTCGATGAACTACAACCTGGCGGATTACGCCTGGCACATCGTGCATACCCTGAGCGAGCAGTGCCGCCGCAGCGACGTGCCCGAGCCGCATCTGATCTCCGAATCCGGGCGCGCGCTCACCGCCCACCATGCGGTGCTGCTGGTCAACATCACCGACGAGGAACGTCAGGCCACGGCGCGGGTGACCGCCCCCGGCGATTCCGACTGCGTGGAGCTGCACGAGCTCTGGCGGTTGAATCAGGTGCTGAGCGGCGAGCACCCCAATCTGCTTGAGGTGCACCCGGAGCTGCTCGGCGCGTGGCAGGACCTGCACCTGCGTTACCTGAACGGTGAAGTGGATATCCGCGGCCGCGCCCGCGGCGAACAGCTCTACACCAACGGGCTGCTGGCGCTGCGCGCCCGTCTCGACCCGCGCCGCCGTCAGCAGCGTGATCTGCTCGACCGCCTTAACGAAATCCTCGCCGACAAACTGTTCGTTAACTTTTCCGTGTTCCAGTCGGTGCCGGATGTGTGGGGCATTGATCAGGTGTTCCCGGTGCTGCCGTTGTCCGGTCTGGACCAGCCCGCCACCCGGCGCGGTGTGCTGCAGGACATCACCTGCGACTCCGACGGCCGTATCGACCAGTACGTGGACGGCGAAGGGGTGGAAGCCACCCTGCCGTTGCCGGAAACGCTGAACGGGCACCTGGGCATTTTCATGGTCGGCGCCTACCAGGAAATCCTCGGTGATATGCACAATTTGTTCGGCGATACCGATTCCGTGGACGTGAACCTCAATGAGCGTGGCGAGATTGAGCTGACCCACGCGATTCAGGGGGACACGGTCAGCTCGGTATTGCGCTATGTGAATTTTGATCCGGAACGGTTGCTGGCGACCCTGGAAGACCGCTGCCAGCAATCCCAGCTTCACGACGATGAGCGCCAGCGTTTCCTGGGTGAAATCCGGGACGGTCTGGCGGGCTACACTTACTTGGAATAACCGCATGGACGATCAAAAACGGGCCCGTCAGCAGGCCACCCTGGCACGCCTGGACCGCTTCAGCCGGTTCACCGATTCCAGCATTCGCATTCCTTTTACCCGCTTTGAGCTGGGCGCCGAAGCGCTGATCGGCCTGGTGCCGGTGATCGGCGACGCCGCCGGCCTGGTGCTGTCCGGTTACGTGTTGCTGGAAGCCCAGCGCGCCGGCGTCAGCGGCGCCACCAAGCGGCGCATGCTGCGCAACATGCTGGTGGATTTCGTCGGCGGCCTGGTGCCGGTGGTCGGCGACGCCTTCGACGCCATTTTCAAAGCCAACACCCGCAACACCCGGCTGGTGCGCCAGGACCTGCTTAAGCAGCTGGGCGCGGAGGCGCCGCGGCGGTTCCCCTGGGGCACTCTGGTCGGGCTTTCGATACTGTTCGGCGTGATCACCGCCGCCGGCGTGGCGCTGTTGGCGTAACCCGGCCGTGACGTTACGGTGAAACGCGCCGTTGACAGGTAAAAAGCTGTAACAGGATGCTGTTATTCTCAATTTGGAGGCTGATACTGACGAAGTGATTAGAGGGCCCTTACAAGAACGGCCTCTCAATCAGGGAACGCACGTACGATTTCGAGCGACGCTTGCCAAAGGAGCTCCGGATGACCACCTCATCGCCTTCCCAGGATTCGGAATCCCTGGACCAACAGGACCGCATTAACCCGGTTGTTTTTTACGGCTCAGGTCTGGCCATTCTCGTGTTCGCCCTGTGGGCGATGTTCTTCACCGAAGCGGCGGGCACCGTGATCTACGCGGCGCTGGCCTGGATCTCCAACAGCTTCGGGTGGTTCTACTTTCTCGCCGTGGTGTCCTACCTGGTGTTCGTGATCGCCATCGCCTGCTCGCGCTATGGCTCGATCAAACTGGGGCCGGACCATTCCGAACCGGAATTCAATATCGTCACCTGGGCGGCGATGCTGTTCTCCGCCGGCATCGGCATCGACCTGATTTTCTATTGCATCGTCGAGCCGGTGACCCAGTTCATGCAGCCGCCGGTGGGCGAGGGCGGCTCCGTTGAAGCCGCCCGCGAAGCCATGCAGCTGACCTTCCTGCATTGGGGCCTGTCCGGCTGGGGCATTTACACCCTGGTGGGCATGTCGCTGGCGTTCTTCAGCTACCGGCACGGCCTGCCGCTGACCATCCGCTCCGCGCTGTATCCGATCTTCGGCAAGCGTATCTACGGCGGCATCGGCAACACCGTGGATATCGCGGCGGTGCTGGGCACCGTGTTCGGCGTGGCCACCAGTCTCGGCATCGGTATTATTCAGCTCAACTTCGGTCTTAACTATATGTTCGGCGTGCCGGAAAGCACGCTGACCCAGGCGCTGTTGGCGGTGGGCATTGTCGTATTCGCCGCCATTTCCGCGGCCACCGGCGTGGAGAAAGGGATCCGTCGCCTGTCGGAATTCAACATGCTGCTGGCCATCGTGCTGGTGCTGTTCGTGTTGATCGCCGGCGACACCCGCTTCCTGCTGGACGCCTTCGTGATGAACGTGGGCGACTATATTTCCAACTTCATTCCCATGTCGTTCGACACCTACGCCTTTGACCCGCCGCAGGACTGGCTCAACGCCTGGACGGTGTTCTTCTGGGCCTGGTGGATCGCCTGGGGGCCGTTCGTGGGCCTGTTCCTGGCGCGTATTTCCCGTGGCCGAACGATCCGCGCCTTCGTTACCGGCACGCTGATTCTGCCGCTCACTTTCATGATGGCTTGGATGTCCATCATGGGTAACTCCGCCATTGATCTGGTGATGAACGGCGCCACCGAATTCGGTAACGAAGCGGTCGGCAACCCGGGCTCGGCGATCTATCTGTTCCTGGAAAATCTGCCCTGGGTCACGGTGACCACGGTGGTGGTGACGATACTGGCGATCGTGTTCTTCGTGACGTCCGGCGACTCCGGCTCGCTGGTATTGTCCAACCTCACCTGCTTTATCCGTGATCCGTCCAACGACGCGCCGGCCTGGATGCGCATCGCCTGGGCCACCGTGATCGGCCTGGTGACCGTGGCGTTGTTGTCGACCGACGGCCTCAACGCCTTGCAAAGCGCGGTGGTGATCATGGGGCTGCCGTTCGCGTTCGTGTTGTTCCTGATGATGATCGGGCTGTTCAAGGCGCTCAAAGTCGAAGGCATGAAAACCACCAGTAACCGCGACGCCCTGGCCGGCCATCTGTCGGCGCGCATCGCCTCCGCCCGCGATCACAGCAACTGGGCGCACCGCCTCAGCCGGGCGATCAGCTTCCCGGGCCTGAAGCAGGTTCAGAAATTCCTGGAAGGTACCGCGCGGCCCGCGTTCGAGGACGTCAAAGCGGCGCTGGCGGAGCAGGACCACAAGGTGGAGATTTCCGTCGGCGAGGGCGATCAGGAGCATCTCGGCCTGGTGGTCGACCTGGGCGGCGAGGAAGACTTCGCTTACACGCTCTGGCCGCGCCAGTGCGCCATGCCGTCCTTCACCATCCGCGCCCAGCAGCGCCGCTCGGTGTACTACCGCCTGGAAGTGCACCTGCGTGAAGGCGGCCTGGGCTATGACGTGATGGGCTATTCCCGCGAACAGCTGATCGAGGACGTGGTGGATCATTTCGAGAGCCACCTGCAATACCTGCACCTGCGCCGCGAGAAGAGCGCCGGCGGCGCGTCGGAAATACGCGGTGACTACGAGGAGGGTGAATCATGAGCGAGACGGCCTACGACGCCGAGTTCGATTATGTGATCGTCGGTGCCGGCTCCGCCGGCGCCGCGCTCGCCCACCGGCTCAGCGAAAGCGGTGACCATTCGGTGCGTGTGCTGGAATACGGCGGCAGCGACAACTCCATCTTTATCAAGATGCCCACCGCCTTCTCCATTCCCATGAACATGAAGCGCTACGACTGGGGCTTTCACTCCGAGAAAGAGCCCGGCCTCAAGGGCCGCAGCCTGCACCAGGCGCGCGGCAAGGTGCTGGGCGGCTCCTCGTCGATCAACGGTCTGGTGTACGTGCGCGGTTGCGCCGGCGACTTCGAGGAATGGGAAGAACTGGGCGCCGCCGGCTGGGGCTACCAGGACGTGCTGCCTTACTTCAAACGGGGCGAGGACTGCGTCTATGGCGGCGATGCCTATCGCGGCGACCAGGGTGGTCTCACCACCTGCAACGGCAACAACATGAAGAACCCGCTCTACCGCGCCTTTATCAAGGCCGGCGAGCAGGCCGGCTACGGCTACACCGAAGACTACAACGGCTACCGCCAGGAAGGCTTCGGGCGCATGGACATGACGGTGCGCGACGGCGTGCGCTGCTCCACCGCCATGGCCTACCTCAAGCCGGCCATGAACCGCCCCAACCTGGATATCCAGACCCACGCCCTTACCACCCGGGTGATCATGGACGGCAAGACCGCGGTGGGTGTGGAATACCGCCAGGGCGGCAAGACCCGCCGGGTGCGGGCGCGCAAGGAAGTGATCCTGTCCGCCAGTTCGTTCAACTCACCCAAGCTGCTGATGCTGTCCGGCATCGGTCCGGCGGACCACCTTAAGGAACACGGCATCGAGGTGGTGCACGATCTGCCCGGCGTGGGCCGCAACCTGCAGGATCATCTGGAAGTCTGGGTGCAGCAGGAGTGCACGCAGAAGATCACCCTGAACAGCTGGCTCGGACCCCTGGCGAAAGCCTGGATCGGTGCCAACTGGCTGTTCCTGAAACGGGGCCTGGGCACCTCCAACCAGTTTGAATCCAACGGCTACATCCGCAGCCGCGCCGGCATGAAGTACCCGGACATCCAGTTCCACTTCCTGGCCGGGGCCATCGCCTACGACGGCTCCAGCGCCTTCAAGGGCCACGGTTTCCAGGTGCACCTGGGCGCCAACAAACCCAAGAGCCGGGGCTGGGTGAAGCTGAAATCCGCCGACCCGGAAGCGCCGCCGGAAATCGTCTTCAATTACTTCGCCGAAGAAGAGGACAAGGAAGCCTTCCGCGCCGGGCTGCGCTGGACCCGCGAGATCTTCGCCCAGCCGGCGCTGGACGAATACCGGGGCAAGGAAGTGTCACCGGGCCCGGACGTGCAAACCGACGCGCAGATCGACCAGTGGCTGGCGGAAACCGCCGAGACCGCCTACCACCCGGCCGGCTCCTGCCGCATGGGCACCGACGCCATGGCGGTGGTGGACCCGGAGTGCCGCGTGCACGGGGTGCGCAACCTGCGCGTGGTGGACTCGTCCATCATGCCCACCGTCACCAACGGTAATCTTAACGCCCCGACGATCATGATCGGCGAAAAAGCCGCCGACCATATTCTCGGCCGCACGCCGTTGCGCAGCGACGCCCCCAGCTTCGCGCCCGACGACTGGCAGACCTCTCAGCGCGTCAGCGCGCCCGAGCGAACCGTCTAGAGCCGGCCGGCAGGATCCCAGAGACCTTGTTGGTGCCGCCGTTAGATAAGGCTCTGGGATCCTGCCGGGAGCTTCGCTCCCTTTCGCGGGCGGGGCCCGCTCCCACAGCCCTCAGTAGGGCGCCTCCACATCCCCTTGCGCCACATACACCGTCTTCAGCCGGGTGTAGTGCTCGAACGCCCGGCGGCTGTTTTCCTTGCCGACGCCGGACTGCTTGAAGCCGCCGAACGGCATCTCGATGGGGGTGATGTTGTAGTGGTTGATCCACACAATGCCCGCTTCCAGCGCGTCAGCCATGCGGTGGGCCCGGTCGATGTCCCGGGTGAACACGCCGCCGGCCAGGCCGAAGGGGGTGTTGTTGGCCCGCGCCAGAACTTCCTCCTCATCGCTGAAGCTGAGCAGCGCCATCACCGGCCCGAAGATCTCCTCGCGGACGAGGGTCATGTCGTCGTTCAGGTCGTCGAACACCGTGGGCGACACGAAGTTGCCGTTCTCGAAGCCGGCCACCCGGGCCCGCTCGCCGCCGATCAACACGCTGCCGCCTTCCTGCTTGCCCTTTTCAATGTAGTCGAGCACATGCTGCATATGCCCCTCGCTGATCAGCGGACCCACGTGGGTCTCCGGGTCGAGCGGATCGCCCAGTACCATCTTGCCGGTGCGCGCCAGCAGTTTTTCCACGAAGGCGTCCTTCACCGATTCGTGCACGAACACCCGGGTGCCGTTGGTGCACACCTGGCCCTGGGTATAGAAATTACCCAGCAGCGCGCCGGACACGGCATTATCCAGGTCGGCGTCCTCGAACACGATCAGCGGCGACTTGCCGCCCAGTTCCAGGGTCACCGCTTTCAGGGAATCGGAGGCGGCACGCATCACCGCCTTGCCGGTGCCCACCTCGCCGGTGAGCGAGACCTTGTCGATGCCCGGGTGCGCGGTCAGCGCCTGGCCGGTTTCCGCGAAACCCTGCACCACATTGAAGACCCCGTCCGGCAGGCCGGCTTCCTGGAACACCTCCGCCAGGCTCAGGGCCGACAGCGGCGTGAGCTCGGCGGGCTTGAAGATCATCGCATTGCCGGCGGCCAGCGCCGGCGCGGATTTCCAGGCGGCGATCTGCAGCGGGTAGTTCCAGGCGCCGATGCCGGCGCACACGCCCAGCGGTTCCGGGCGGGTGTAGAAAAAGCCGCCGTCCACCTGCTGGTACTCGCCCTGTAAGGAAGACGCCTGGCCGGCGAAATACTCAAGGCAGTCGGCGGCGGAATCCACGTCCGCTTCCGGCGTCTCCGAGATCGGTTTGCCGGCGTCCAGGGATTCCAGGCGCGCCAGTTCATCGCGCTGTTCACGCAGCAGGCCGGCGGCGCGCATCAGCACCCGGCCACGGGCGGTGCCGTCCATGGCGCGCCATTGGGCGAGACCGTCACGGGCGGCCCGGACCGCCCGGTCCACGTCCTTGGCGCCGGCCACCGCCACCCGGCAGATCACCTCGCCGGTGGCCGGATTCAGGTTATCGAAAAACTCGCCGTCGGTGCCTTGCTGGTAATGTCCGCCGATCCATAACAGGCGGTCTTTTTGGCGTTCCATAGGGGTACCTCGATGGCAGTGGGTCACCCGGCCGGTGCGGCCAGATGCTCGATAAAACGTCGGGTGCCGGACAGCAGCGGCTCGTCGAGCCCCTCGCTGCGGCGGCGCAGGGTGTTAAGGGCCTGCTGCGGGTGCGTGCTTTGCCGCCACTGACGGTGGCAGAACAGCCGCACCGCGAACGCGGTCAGGAACGAGGGGTCTTGCAGGTCGCTTTCGTTACACAGCGGCAGGGCCGGAAAGCGCGCCGCCAGCGCGGCGGCGAAAGCGCCGTCGCCCAGGCCCAGGACGCCGCCGTGCGGGCCGTGGACCGGCGTGGTGCCCAGTCCGCAACTGGGCGAGCGGGCCTTGAACACGAAGCCGTCGAGCGGGGTGTCGATATTGCGGGCCTGGGCGCCCAGGGCATCGGTATGGTCCTGGTCGGGCCGGGCTACGCCGCGCACCCGCTGTTCGCCGTCCAGGGTCACCACCTGGATCGGCGGGCGCGGCACCGGCAGGCCGATGGCCACCTCCGGACACACCTCCACGAAACGCACCAGGGGGCCGAGTTCGCGGTGCAACAGGGGTTCGTCGCGGTGGCCGCCGTCGTAGCGGACCGGGCGGCCGAGCAGGCAGGCACTGACGCCCAGCCGTGGCCGTCGGTGCGCTGGCGGGGCCGTTTCGAAGCCCATTTTTTGCAGTAAATCCGGTAGCATGGGGAACCCTCTCCCAACCTGTACCGATTGTCCCATGAAAGGTGTGATCCTCGACAGCCAGACCCTCAAGCCTTCGGAGCTGGACTTTTCCGATCTGGAAAAGCTGCTGCCGGAGTGGACATTCTATGAACAAAGCGGCCCGGACGATGTAAAAAACCGTTTGCGGGGCGTGACCGTGGCGATCACCAATAAAGTGGTGATCGACGCGGACACCCTGGCCGCGTCGCCGGATCTGAAGCTGATCTGCATCTCCGCCACCGGCACCAATAACGTGGACCTGGAGGCCGCCCGGCGGCAGGGCGTGGTGGTCTGCAACGTGAGCGGCTACGCCACCGCCACCGTGGCCCAGCACACCCTGGCGCTGATGCTCGGCCTGGCCACCGCCTGGCACCGCTACGACGCCGACGCCCGGGCCGGCCGCTGGTCCGAGTCCGACATGTTCTGCCGCATGGATTACCCGGTGGTGGAACTGGCCGGCAAGACCCTCGGCCTGATCGGCCACGGCGACCTGGGCCGGCGCGTGGCGGCGCTCGCCGAGGCGCTGGGCATGACCGTGCGGGTGGCGGCTTCGCTGCGCCCCGGGGCGGACAACAGCGGCCGGGTGCCGCTGGACACCCTGCTCGGCGAAGCCGATGTGATCAGCCTGCACTGCCCGCTCACCGACGCCACCGAGAAGATGGTCAACCGGGATTTCCTGGCCGCCATGAAACCCGGCGCCTTCCTGATCAACACCGCGCGCGGCGGCCTGGTGGATGAGCCGGCGCTGGCGGAAGCGCTGCGCGGCGGCCGTCTGGGCGGCGCCGCCCTGGACGTGCTCAGCCAGGAGCCGCCGCCGGCGGACCATCCGCTGCTGGCGCCGGACGTCCCCAACCTGATCATCACCCCGCACAGCGCCTGGGTGAGCCGCGAGAGCCGCCAGCGGCTGCTCGACGGGGTGGCCGCCAATATCCGGGCCTGGCGGACCGGCCGGCCCACCAATGTGGTCAATGGTCTGCTCAGCGCCTGAAACCGGAGATTAAGAATGTGGTTACAGCGGGTTCTTACCCTGGCGCCCCGTGGCCGGGGCTTTCATCTGGTCAGCGACGAGGTGCGCGACGCCCTGCCGGAGCTGGCGGAATACCGGGTCGGGCTGTTGCACCTGTTTCTGCAGCACACCTCCGCCTCCCTGGCGATTAACGAGAACGCCGACCCGGACGTGCGCGGCGATCTGGAGCGCCACTTCAACGTGATGGTGCCGGAGAACGCGCCGCATTACGCGCACACCCTGGAAGGGCCGGACGATATGCCGGCGCATATTAAAACGGTGTTGATCGGCGAGAGCCTGACGGTGCCGGTGCGTGACGGGGCGTTGGCACTGGGCACCTGGCAGGGCCTCTATCTGTGCGAGCATCGCGACCACGCCGGAAGCCGGCGCGTGGTCGCGACATTGCAGGGCGAGAAGCGCTGACGCCGCCCGCGCGGAGTGTTGCTACTGCGAAATCCACTGCAGGAACTGGCGGCGCTCCTCCTGGGTGGCCTGGTTCCACTGGGCTTTCAGCGTGTCCAGATAGCTGGCCTGGCTGCCGGCGCTGGCGCCGCCCTCGGAGCCGTTAGCCGTGCCGCTTTCCGCGGGCGCCGCCGGTGCCGGCGTTACCGCTTCGGCCGCCTTGGCTTTCGGCTGCACCGCGGTGGCCCCCTTGGTTTCCACTTCGGTGCCGGTGATCGGCGCCAGGAAGCCCCGGTTGAGCACCAGGCCGCTGGCCTGGCTGGGCGTCTTCTCGCCGCTGTTCATGTTTTCCACCCAGCCGGAAAAGTCGTCTTCAAGGGCGCGTGCCTGGGTGACGTTCTGCGGGCGCTCGAAATCCAGGCGATAGAACTCGCCGGCTTCGCCGTCCACCACGAACAGGGCCGGGTCGGACTTCATCACTTCGTGGTTGTCGGCGTCCAGATCCCACAGCCGCTTGTAGTAGGCCAGGATCTCATAGCGCCCTGGGGTCACCTTGAGGTCCTTGTGGTCGGTATTGAAGAAGGTGTTGACCCCGTCCACTTCGCTGCCGTTGATGGTGAAGACTTCCAGGTCGGAGGGCACGCGAATCGTCAGCACCTGGCTGTCCGGTTGTTTGGCGCCCTCGTAGAGTTGCACCACCGGGCTGCGGCTACAGGCGGTGAGCAGAAAGGCGGCGGCCGCGATCAGCGCGAACGAACGCAATAAAGCCATGATGTTCTCCCGGTTTGCGGACCCGCCAGTGTGGCGGACCCGTGTGATGTTTTTATGACGGTCAGGGGTAGGGCCAGGCCCTAGAAGCCCCAGGTGGTCAGGTTCGAAGGTGGTTCCCCGTTCGCCAGGCTGTTCAGCCCGCGTACGCAGCGCACGATCCACCAGATCACGATGATCACCAGCAACAGCCAGCCGATCAACGCCAGCGTGGTGATGCCCGCGATCAGGTTGTACAGCAGGCCGATCCAGAAGGTGCGGTACTGGAAGCGGAAGTGGGCCTGGTGCGGCTCCGGCGCGTCCGGCGCTTGCAGATGGGCGATCACCGCGCCCACCAGCGCCGTGACGCCGCCGGTGAGCAGGCCGATCAGCAGCAGCGCGTAGTTGATCCGGACCAGCTGGGAGCGGGTTTCCGCACTGCTCTCGCTCACGGCATTTCCTGGTCGGTCAGATCCGGTGCCGGGGCGTAGCAGGTGGCCATGCACTCATCCATGGTCTCGAACGGCACCTGGCCTTCGCAGCCGCCCCAGGCGAATTCCTGGCAGCTTTCGCTATCACTGTCGTAGTAATAGCCCGGTATGGCGGCGCGGCACTGGCCGCTGTCCGGCGCCTGGTGGCAGGCGTCCGGCAGGGGGTGGGCGTTGCGTCCGCTCTGGCAGCCGGCCAGCGTCAGGACAAGGGCGGACAGGATCAACAGGACACGCATCGGTGCTTCTCCTTGTGCGGTGGTAGCCCACACTATACCCGGACCGGCGGACGGTCTCAGCCCATCAGTTTGCCGCGGAACAGGAAAAACACCGCGCCCAACAGGCACAGCCCCGCCCACAGGTAGTCCCAGGTGAGTTTTTCCTTGAGGTAAAACAGCGAAAAAGGCACGAACACCAGAAGCGTGATCACTTCCTGGGTGATCTTCAACTGCCCGACGGTGAGCACCTGGTGGCCGATGCGGTTGGCCGGCACCTGCAGCAGATACTCGAACAGGGCGATGCCCCAGCTGATCAGCGCCGCGATGATCCAGGGCTTGTGCGGCATGCTTTTCAGATGCCCGTACCAGGCGAACGTCATGAACACATTGCTCAGGGTGAGCAGTGCCAGGGTGGTCCAGATGGGTGGCAAGGTGGCCTCCTGCGAACATGCGAAAACCCATGTTAGCGCCTGGCCACCCGCTAAACGAGAGGCGCGCCGTCAGCGCGCCGAGATCTCCACCGGCAGGCCGTCCTTGGGCATCGCCAGGGGCACCAGCTGCACCGGCATTTCGTAGCCGTCACGCACGGACACCCGGTAGCGGCGCAGGAAGTGGAACAGGAAGGTCTTGGTCTGCAGTTCCGCGAAGTTCAGCCCCAGGCATTTGTGGTGGCCGCCGCCGAACGGAATCCACTGGAAGTGGTGTTTCTTGTGCTCGGCGCGTTCGTCGCTGAAGCGTTCCGGGTCGAAGCGTTCCGGGTTGCTCCAGTACTCGGGCATGTAGTGGGTGTACAGCGGCGACAGGTTGACCAGGGTGTTCTTGGGAATGCGGTAGCCCTGGAAGGTCACCTCCTCGGCGGTGCGGCGCGGGAAGGCGGTCAGCGCCGGTCTCAGGCGCAGGGTCTCGCGGAATACCCAGCCGGTCTTGGTCATCTTTTCCAGGTCGCCGTAGCCGAGCCGGTCCGGATGTTCCGCGGCGGCGGCCACCTGGTCCATCTCCTCCGCCAGGGTGTCCTGCCACTCCGGGTGTTTGCAGAGCAGGTAGATCAGCGAGCAGAGCGTGCTGGTGGTGGTGTCGTGGGCGGCGAACAGCAGGAAGATCATGTGGTTGGTGACGTCCTGGTCGCTCAGGCCGCCTTCTTCCTCGGCCGCCTTGCACAGCTCGCTGAAGAAGTCCGGGGTGTCCGCCTGGCGCTTTTCCGGGATCAGCCCGGCCACGAACTGCTCCAGATAACGCCGGCCGCGCAGGCCCCGGTACCAGAGGGTGCCCGGTATCGGCAGACGCAGCACCGCCAGCGAGGCGTCCGCCGCGTCAATGAAGGACTGGTTCACCTTGTCCGCTTCCGGACCCATGCGCAGGCCGAAGAAAATCTGCGCGCCCACGTCCAGCAGCAACGCCTTGATGCGGTCGAAGAAGGTGAAGGTTTCGCCGGTGGGCCAGGCCTTCAGGCCGTTCTCCACGCTCGGGCCCATGCGGTCGATGTAGCTGGCCAGGGCCGGTTTTTTGAACGCCTGCTGCATGATCCGGCGGTGGAATTTGTGGTCGGCGAAATCGCGCAGCATCAGGCCGTCGGTGAACAGCCGCTCGAGAATCGGATTCCAGGCCGCCCGGCTGGAGAACACATGCTCCTTGTCGCGCAGCACGAATTCGTTGGCGTCCGGGCCGAGCAGGGTGACGCCGCGCTGAAAAAGCACGCTGCCGCGATACACCAGGCCGTAGCGCTCGGCCTTGCTGTGCACCAGACCGTGGTAGTCACGCAGAAACGCCAGCGTGTGGCCGAGCAGCGGCAAGCCGTAATCCCCCGGGATATGGCTCAGGTCGCGCTGTGGCATTTTTGGTAGTTGCGCCGCTCTTTCCTGGGCGCTGTCCATGGAACCCATAATTATTTCCCGTTTAAAAACCGCATTACCGGCAATGTACTGCGGTCCCGGTAAGCGGCGCCAGACGCTGTTGGCAGGTGTCAATCGCCACTGTCCGGCCGGGTAGGGGGCCGGTGAACACGGGGTGGCCGGGGCCGGCGCCGCTTCTCTAGGATGGGGGCATGACAGACGACCTAATCACGGTGTTCGGCGGCAGCGGCTTTCTTGGTCAGGACGTCATCCGGGCGCTGCTTGCCTGGGGCCATACCGTCCGCTTGGTGGCCAGGCACCCGCAGCGGCCCCGTTTCGACCGGGACCAGGAAAAGCGGCTGCAACGCCGCGCCGCCGACATCCGGGACCCGGCGGCGGTGCGCGACGCCGTGGCCGGCAGCCGCGTGGTGATCAATGCGGTGTCCCTGTATACGCAACGCGGCGACCTGACCTTCGAGGCGATCCATGTGCGCGCCGCCGCCGGGCTGGCCGCCGCCGCCCGTGACGCCGGCGTTGTCCGGTTGCTGCAGGTGTCCGGTATCGGCGCCACCCTGAACTCGCCGTCGCCGTACATTCGCGCCCGGGCACGGGGCGAAGCGGCGGTGCTCGACGCCTTTCCCGACGCCGTGATAGTGCGGCCCGCCTCGCTGTTCGGCGCCGGGGACGCGCTGATCCGCTCCCTGGCGATGCTCAGCCGGGCCCCGGTGATTCCGTTGTTCGGTCGTGGCCTGACGCGGCTGCAGCCGGTCTGGGTGGAGGATGTGGCCGGGGCGCTGGCGCGGCTGGCGGACCACGCCGCGCCGGCGGCGCGGGTCTACGAGCTGGGCGGCGCCGAGACGCTCCGGTACCGGGCGCTGGTGGCCGCCGTGTGCCGTCACCTGGGGCGCCGCCGGGTGCGCGTGGCGGTGCCCTTCGTGCTCTGGCATTTGCTGGCGATGGGGTTGTCGCGGCTGCCGTCGCCACCCCTGACGCGGGACCAGCTCTGGCTGATGGCCAGGGACAACGTGGCCTCCCCGCAGGCGGACGGCTTCGCCGCCCTGGGCATGCGGCCACGGGGTGTCCGCGAGGCCTTGCCGGTCTGCCTGGGGCCGCCCCGCTAGACGTCGCGTTTAAAGGTGCGTCGGGTTGTGCAGGTCGCGCTGGTCCATGGGCGGTGGCGACCACTGATAAATCCAGGTTTCGGTGAGCGGCTCGCCGTTGTCCTTGCGCTTGAGATAGAGGCGCAGGTTGATCGGCGTGGTGTCGTCTTCCGGTGGCACCACGTCGAACATGGCCCGGTAGCCGTTGATGGCATGCAGCGGCCGCGCCGAGGTGATCTCCACGCGGCCGGACGAGTGCTCGATCACCGGCACCACCGCCACGTCACTGTCCAGGCCGTCGATGGGTCCGCCCAGGAAGTCCACCGCGAACCGCCAGCTGAAGTATTCCCGGGTCTGCCCGACCACGCCGCCGAGGCCGGTGCGAGTGGCCACGCAGCGCGCCAGTGACGGCCGCGGCGCGCGGCCGGTCCAGGACAGGCGGTAGGCGAACAGGGTTTCCTCGCCGGGCTGTACCGGCTTGTCCGGGTTCCAGAACGCGACGATGTTGTCGAAGGTTTCGTCCAGGGTGGGTATCTCCACCAGCTGGATGCTGCCCTTGCCCCAGTCGCCCCGGGGTTCCACCCACAGGCTGGGGCGGCGTTCGTAGAACACGCCGTCGTCCTGGTAGTGATCGAAATTACGGTCGCGCTGCAGCAGCCCGAAGCCGCGCGGATTGTGGTCGGCGAAGGCGTTGAAGCGCAGCTGGGGCGGGTTGACCAGCGGCCGCCAGATCCACTCGCCGCCGCCGGTGTGTATCGCCAGGCCGTCGGAGTCATGAATTTCCGGGCGCCAGTCCCAGGCCACCCGGCGGCTGTTTTCGCCCACCTGGTACATGCTGGTGAGCGGCGCCACGCCCAGCCGCTCGATCGGCTTGCGCGGGTAGAGGGCGGCGTCCACGTCCATGATCACGTCCCCGGACACCCGTTCGATGATAAAGCGGTAGGCGCCGGTGACGCTGGGCGAATCGAGGAAGGCGTAGACGATCACCTGGTCGGCGCCCGCCGGGCGTTCGAACCAGAAATGGGTGAATTCCGGAAACTCTTCCGGCTCCGACATGGCGGTGTTCACCGCCAGGCCCCGTGCCGACAGACCGAACTGCAGCGACGCGCTGGTGGCGCGGAAATAACTGGCGCCCAGAAAGGCGGCGATGTCCCGCTCCCAGTCGCTGCGGTGCAGCAGCCGGAAGCCGGCGAAACCCAGCCCCTCGGGCAGCGACGAGGTGTCCAGATCGGTGTGGCTGAAATCGAACAGGTCGGTGCGGTAGGGAATCGGCCGGGCCCGGCCGTCCACCACTTCGTGCATCTTCACCGGCGTATGGAAATTGAGGCCGAGATGGAAGAACTGCATGCGGAAGGCGGCGTCCCGGTCGTCCGCCCACAGCGCCTCTTTATCCAGATACTGAATGCCCTGGTACTGGTCCCAGGACAGGTCGTCGATGGCCGGCGGCAGGTCCAGGCGGTGGCTGTGGTAGCGCTGCCCGGCGAAATGCCGGGCCATGCCTTTCAGCCAGGCGTAGCTGAACGGTTCGCCGGGGCCTTCGCCGTGGGCGCCGGCGGGCTGGCCGAGCACCCGCGCCAGGGCCGGCGCCGCCGGCAGCAGGGCGCCGCCGAACAGCCCCAGGGCCTTCAATACTGAACGTCGATCCATGTCGTCCTCTCCGTGTTTGTTCGCCACCGTGGCCGGTGACCGCTCTGCGAATAGAACGCCGGGGCGCGGCTAAGTTCCAGCCCGGCGGGCCAGAAAGCCGGAACAAAACACTACCAGGGCGGCGCCCAACAGTACCGTGCCGCCGATCTCGAAAATCAACGGGCCGCCGTTGGGGTGGGCGTACAGGGTCGCCATGGCGTAGGCGGCGCCGGCCTGGCCGACGGCGAACAGCGCGGTGGCGCGGCCCCAGGCGTGGGTGGCCCGGTGCGCCGGCACCAGCTCGGCCACCCGGCCCATGGTGCCGGCCACCATGGCCGGAATCATGGCGCCGACCACGAACGAGGACAGCGTCACCACCGCCAGGCCGGGCAGCAGCATCGGCAGCATCACCGCCAGCCCCTTGCAGGAGAGCGCGCCGATCAGGGTCCAGTGCCAGCCCAGCCGCCGGGCGGCGGCGCCGGCCAGGAACGGGCCGCTGATCGCGCCGAAGGCGAACACCGCCCACTGGCCGGCGGCGGCCCAGGTGCCGAATTCCCGATAGCGTTCCAGGTAATCCACCCAGAACACCGTGTGCGGCACGAAACCCACCGCGTCCATCAGGTAGGCGGCGTACAACATGATCAGCAGAATGCCGGCGCCGTTACCGTTGGCGGGGGCCTCCGCCACGGTGGGCATGGCCGGCCAGGCCCGCCACACCAGCAGGGTGGGCACCACGCAGGCCGCCGCCAGACCCACCCAGGCCAGCGCCAGCCCCTGGGTGATCAGCAGCGGCACCAGGGTGGCGGAGAACAGCACCCCCAGGCCGACGCCGGCGAAGATCCAGGTGGTGCCGCGCTTGCGCATGGATTCCGGCAACTGGGAGGCGATCAGCGACGGCGCGATCACCATCAGAAAGGCGCCGGTGACCCCGGCCACGAAGCGCCACAGGCTGAACCACCACACCGGCGCCGCCCAGGCGCTGGCCAGGAAGCCCAGACCCACCAGCAGCACCGACGCCTTGATCACCCGGGTGGGGCCGAACCAGCGGCTGACGCGGCTCGCCAGTACCGCCCCCACCAGATAGCCGAGCAGGTTGGCGGCGCCCACATAGCCGGCGTCCGCCTCGTTCAGCCAGCCGGCCGCGATCACGCCCGGCAGCAGGGCGGCGTAGGCGAAACGCCCCAGGCCGATGCCCACCAGGGTGGCGGAGCCGGCCATCAGCACCAGACGGCCGGGCGACAAACTCGGGTTGGGGGTCATGAGGGCTCCGGATGGGTCAATTCAGTGGCCCAGTTAATCAGAGCGCTTTTATAGCGGGAAATGGTTTTTGCAAATAGCGGGGATCGGATGCTCTATCAAGCAACCTTGGTGAGAGGTTGCCCGGCAAGCAAAAGGCCGGCGCAGGCCGTCCTCTCGCAAGCAGGCTCACTCCCATAAGGCCCCTCGCGGGGCCTCGGGGGCTTACTCTTCGTGGCCTTCGGGCCCGTGCACGTGGCCGTGCTCTTTCTCTTCGTCGGAAGCTTCGCGTACTTCGGTCACTTCCACGTCGAAGTTGAGGGTCTCACCGGCCAGCGGGTGGTTGCCGTCCACGGTGACCTGATCGCCTTCCACCTCGGTGATGGTGAAGATGCGCTGGCCCGCTTCGGTCTGCGCCTGGAACTGCATGCCCGGCTTCAGCTCGCCACCGGCGCCTTCAAAGGCGGACGTGGGGACTTGCTGGATCAGGCCTTCGTGGCGTTCGCCGTAGCCTTCTTCCGGGGTCACGGTAACTTCCAGCTTGTCGCCGGCCTGCTTGCCCACGAGCGCCTTTTCCAGGCCGGGGATGATGTTGCCGTGGCCGTGGAGGTAGTTCAGCGGTTCTTCACGCTGGCGCGAAGAGTCGATGGTCTGGCCCGCTTCGTTGGTCAGGGTGTAGTGGAAAGCCACTACGGTGTTCTCTGCGATTTGCATGGGCGCCCTTTTGGGGTTGATGAATGTCCGACGCTGGGCGTCATGGATGGGGTAATGGTAACAGCCCCGTCGAGGGCTTGACCAACGCGGGGGTGGTCGTGAGCCGCCGTGGCTGGCACGAAATGACCGGCCGGACACGCAATACAAAGATTTTGAAAGACTTTTACCGTTGCACGGCGGCGCCATTACGTCATCATAGACGGCTCCTTAGATGGGCGGATTCCGATAGGGAGCACACCACCGTGAAAACCCTTCCTGAACTCTTTGAGAACAACGAAGAGTGGCGTCATCAGATTGAAAAGGAGCATCCCGGCTTCTTTGAGCAGCTGGTCGGCCAGCAAAAACCCCGGTTTCTCTGGATCGGCTGCGCGGATTCCCGCGTGCCCGCCAACGAAATCGTCGGCCTGATGCCCGGCGAGCTGTTCGTGCACCGCAATGTGGCCAACCTGGTCAATCACACCGATCTCAACCTGCTTTCCGTGCTGCAGTTCGCCGTTGAGGTGCTGGAAGTGCGGCACGTCATGGTGGTCGGGCACTACGGCTGCGGCGGCGTGCGCGCGGCCATGGAAGACCAGCCCCACGGGCTGATCGACAACTGGCTGCGCCAGGTGCGCGAGCTGTACCTGCGAAACCGCAAGGACCTGAAGCAGCTGCCCGATGAAGAGGCGCGGGTGGACCGCATGTGCGAGCTGAACGTGGCCCGCCAGGTGATCAACGTGGCCAATACCACGGTGGTCCAGGAAGCCTGGCGGCGGGATCAGCCGCTCAGCATCCACGGCTGGATTTACTCCATCGCCAACGGCCGCCTCCAGGACCTGGATCTGGGCGTCAACAACAACCCGGAACTGCGGACCCTGGAAGCGGACAGTTACGGCGATTAAACCGAGGACGGCCGGCGGCTCAGAACCATAACCGCACCCCGGCGACCAGCGTGGTTTCCGACACCTCGCCGCCGGCGGCGCGGGTTTTGGCCGCCGTGTCGCCGAATTGCCGTTCCCAGTTCACGCCCACATAGGGTGCGAATTCCCGGCGTATTTCGTAGCGCAGGCGCAGCCCGGCTTCGATGTCGGTGAGGCCTTCGCCGATCCCCAGTTCGTCGTCTTCCCGGCCGTACAGGTTGGCCTCCACGGCCGGCACCAGGATCAGCTTCTGGGTGAACAGCAGCTCGTACTCCGCCTCCAGCCGCAGGTTGGTAAGCCCTTCCTCGCCGACGAACAGATTGACGTCGGTTTCGAACCGGTAGGGCGCCAGGCCCTGGATGCCGATGCTGGCCCAGTCCCGGTTGGGATCGTCCGGCTGCCAGTCCCGGCGGGCGCCGAGCTGCCAGTCCCAGAACGGTGCGAAGGCTCGGTTCCAGGCAACCCGGGTCTCGAAGCCTTCGGTTTCGCCGCCGTTGTCCATCAGGCGTTCGCCTTCGGTGCTGAGATAGAGCTTGTTCAGGTCGCCGCCGTACCAGGCGGCGGCTTCCCAGGCGGCCACGGTGCCTTCATCGGCGTCGCGGGCTTCGAACTCATCGACGATCACACGGCTGAACGCCGGCTCGTGCTTGTCCACCGCCTGAACCAAGGGTGACAGTGCTAGCAAAGCAGCGGCGGTTATCAGATGTGTCTGTTTCATGACCGTGCCTCCTTCGTCGTTGCGTTGTCGACCACGCGCACCTCGCGGAACATGCCGGCCTCCATGTGGTAAAGCAGATGACAGTGGTAGGCCCAGCGTCCGGTGGCATCGGCGCGCACCAGGTAGCTGAGTTTCTCGCCGGGTTTCACGGTGATGGTGTGCTTGCGCAGCAGTCGCCCGCCGCCCAGTTCCAGGTCGCTCCACAGGCCGTGCAGGTGAATCGGGTGGGTCATCATGGTGTCGTTGACCAGGGTGATGCGCGCCCGCTCGCCGTGGTAAAGCTCCAGGGGTACGGAGTCGGCGAACTTGATGCCGTTGAAGCTCCACATATAACGGCTCATGTTGCCGGTCAGGTGCAAGACGATCTCGCGGTCCGGCGTCAGGCTGTCCGGCGGGCCGCCGGCGGTCTCCATGTCCGCGTAGGTGAGGACCTTCCAGTCGCGTTCGCGCAGGCCGATGCCGGGATCGTCGAGCATTGCCGCCGGCGCCATGGCGCGCATGTCCACGCCCGGCCCGTATTCGGAATCCAGATGCTGGACGGCGCTGGTGCGCGGCGCCAGATCCGGGTTATCCGCCACGAACGCGAACGGCACCTTGTGGTCGCCGTCGTGCTGCATGCCTTTATGCTGCATCCCGGCATGTTTCATACCACCGTGACCCATGTCGTCGTGCTGCATGCCCTTCATGGCGCCATGGTCCATCTTGCCGTGATCCATCGCACCGTGGTTCATGCCTTCCATGTCGCCATGGTTCATGCCGGCCATGCCGCCCATACCCATTTCGGTGTGCCCCAACAGCGGCGGCGGGTCCATCTCCGGCACGGCCGCGCTCATGGCCGGGTCGGGGGTGAGGGTGCCGCGCGCGAAGCCGGAGCGGTCGATGCTTTGCGCGAACACGGTGAACGCTTGCTTTTTCTCGGGGGTGACGATCACATCGATGGTTTCCGCCACGCCCAGCCGGCATTCATGGAAGCGCACCGGTTTCACCGGCTGCCCGTCCATAGCCACCACGGTCATATCCAGGCCGGGGATGCGAATATCGAAGAACGTCATGGCGCTGGCGTTGACGAAGCGCAGCTTCACTCGTTCGCCGGGTTTGAACAGACCGGTCCAGTTGGCGTTCGGGCTGCGACCGTTAAGCAGGTAGGTATAGGTATAGCCGGTGACGTCGGCGAGGTCGCTCTGGCTCATGCGCATGGTGTTCCACATGTGCCGGTCCTTGAGCGTTTGCACCACGCCTTTTTCACGGAAGTCGCGCAGCGTGTCGAAGATCGTGCGCTCGTTGAAGTTGTAGTAGTGGCTGAGCTTTTTAAGGGTGGCGTAGATTTGCTCGGGTTTTTCGTCGCTCCAGTCGGACAGCACCATCACGTAGTCCCGATCCACCGGTTCCGGGTCCGCCTCGGCGGGATCAATGACGATAGCGCCGTAGACCCCGCTTTGCTCCTGGAAACGGGAATGGCTGTGATACCAGTAGGTGCCGTTTTGTTTGATCGGAAAGCGGTAAGTGAAGGTCTCGCCGGGCGCGATGCCGTCGAACGACAGCCCGGGCACGCCGTCCATCTGAAAGGGCAGCAGCAGCCCGTGCCAGTGGATGGAGCTGGTTTCCGGCAAGTAGTTGGTGACGTTAAGCGTTACGGTGTCGCCTTCCCGCCAGCGCAGGGTGGGCGCAGGCAGGCTGCCGTTGACCAGCGTGGCCGGGCGCGTGGTGCCGGTGAGATTCACATCGGCACCGCCGATCGCCAGGTTGAACGTGTTGCCGCTAAGCGTGGCGGCGCCGGTCTGGCCCTGGCTGGCGAGCAGTTTGGCGGGGCTCATGCCGAGCCCGCCGATGCCGAGAGCGCCGGTGCCCAGGGCCAGACCCTGGACGAAGCGACGACGCCCCATAAGAGGTGAAGTGGTCATGTCACGACTCCTGAATAGAAAGAGGTGCGCCCACGGGCGCATGGAACCTTTTAAATCGGGAGTAGTGCGGACGGTGGCCGCCAGGGGGAGGCGTGGAAGCCGGCGAGCCGCTCGCCGGCGCGGGCGATGTGACGCCTGGGGGTGACCAGGGGCGGTCGCGCCGGCGCCAGGCTGGCCGGCATGCCGTTGGCCTGGCAGGCCTGGGTGCAAGAGCAGGGCGCGCTATCGTGGGCGTTGCCCTGGCAATGGATCTGAACGCTGGCACTTCCGGCTTGCGCGCCCGCGCACGGCATTTCACTGGTGGTGCCGTGTGCCGGCCCCGCCATTACGTGGGCCGCCTGTACCGGCGACCACAGCAGCCCGCCCGCCAGCCAGAGCAGCAGAATCAGAAAACCAGGGCGGGACCGCAGTGATGAATTCATAGTAGAACTATAAAACCCCGGGGCAGCCCCGGGGTCAAGTTAAAGCGGTGGGAGGAGTTAGCGGCGCACGCCGCTGGCATTGAGGTGGCTGCCGCCGTCCACCAGGATCGCTTCGCCGGTGGTCAGGTCGCCGCCGATCACCAGCCCCAGCACCGCCTGGGCCACGGTTTCCGGGGAGGCGGCGTCGTTCAGGGCGGCGCCGGCCTTGGTCTTGGCCAGCAGGTTGGCGTAAGCCTCCTTGCCCAGCCCTTTCTCCAGCCATTCGCCCTGCACGAAGCCCGGGCAGATGGCGTTGACGCGGATCTCCGGGCCCAGCACCCGGGCCAGGGATTTGGTCATCGTCAGCAGGGCGCCCTTGGAGGCGGCGTAGGCGATCGAGCTGCCCACCCCGGCGAGGCCGGCGATGGAGGCCATGTTGATGACCTGGGCGGTGCCCGCCTGGCGCAGCGCTTTCTCGGCGGCGCGGGTCATCTGGTAGGGCCCCACGGTGTTCACCGCGTAGAGGTGCAGGAAATCGTCCTTGCTCAGGCCATCCAGGTCCTGGTGGGCGCAGAACTTGGTGGTGCCGGCGTTGTTGACCAGCACGTCCAGGCGGCCGAACTCCGCCAGGGTCGCTTCCACCAGGGTCTGGCACTGGGTGTCGTCGGACACGTCCGCCTGCTGAACCAGGGTGCGGACGCCGAACGCCTCGCAATCCTTGGCCACGGCGCGGGCGCCCTCTTCGTTACGGCTGTAATTGATCACCACGTGGCAGCCCTGCTCCGCGAACAGACGGGCGGTGGCGGCGCCGATGCCGGAAGACGAACCGGTGATCAGAGCCACGGCGTTTTTTAGTTTCATGTTGATAGTCCCGAGACAAACGAAAAAGAAAATCGACGTTAACACGCCGGCCGCTGAAAGCGCATCGGGTTGCTAGGGGGCGGGGCCGGCGGCCTGGCGGAACAGCCCGGCCAGGTCGTCGAGCTGCTCGTGCAGTTCGCCGTTCACTTCCTTGGTGAGCACATGCAAGAGAATCATCGCGTTGATTGGCGCGTCGGAGCCGTCGGGGTGACGGAAACGACGCACGAAACAGCGGTTCAGTTCCCCCAGATTGCGGTAGGCCCGGTCCATATCCTCCAGGTTCAGCGGCAGCTCGGGGTTGTCCCGTTTCGCCAGGTAGCGCTGCAGCAGAAAGAAGCCGGCGGCGCGCGTCAGGGTTTCCGTTTCCGTGCTCACCGGCAGATGGAACAGGGCCATGGGCCGCAGGAAGCGGGTGTGCGGGCAGTCGCTGAGTGCGCACACCAGCCCGAACAGGGAGCTGAGCGCCCGCTGCGCCGTGGTATCCAGCAGGTATTCCCGCTCCCGGGTGGCGACGCGCAGATGAATGGGGTCGAAGGAGTGACCCAATTGTTGTTCGGGGAGCAGCCACGCCAGGTTGCGGGCGATCGGACAATAGCGGTGTTCGTCGCGGCTCAGCGGGCAGTGCGAGCACTGGCAGTGTTCCAGCAGGGCCCAGTCCGGGGGCACGAAATCCGGGTCCACGGCCAGGCCGTGGCTCTCCGGTTCCTGGTGCAACTTGATGTGGGTTACCTGCCCGTCGGTGTCGGTCAGCTGGTAGTGGATATCAGGCTGCATGGGCACGCTTCTTTTCCGCCAGCGGCAGGCGGATGTCGATGCGGGTACCCTCGCCGGGCGCGCTGGTGGCGGTGAGGGTGCCGCCGTGGCGTTGAATAATGTCCTGGGAGATGGACAGCCCTAGGCCGGTGCCCTGGCCGATCGGTTTGGTGGTGAAGAACGGCTCGAAGATCTGTTCCAGCTGGGCCGCGTCCATGCCCGGGCCGTTGTCGGTCACCGACAGGCAATACGACTGCTCGTCGCTGTGCGCTTCGATGCGGATCTCGCCATCCTGCTCCACCGCCTGGGCGGCGTTGACCAGAATGTTCATCAGCACTTGAGAGAGCTGACTCTCCGAACCGTTCACCGGCGGCAGATCCGGCGGCAGGTGGGTGGTCACCCGCACGCGCTCCAGTTCGTGGCGTGCCAGGTTCATGGACGTGGCCACGCAGCGGGACAGATCCACCGGCTGATAGCGTTCCTGCTCGTTATGGGAAAAGTGCTTCAGATCGCGGATGATTTTCTTGATCCGGTCGATGCCTTCGCTGGTTTCGCGCATCAGGTGGGGATGATCGTTAAGAATCATTTCCAGCGAATCCATATTCAGGCGCAATGACTGTTCCGCCTGCAGAAATTGTTCAAAGCGTTCCGGGCTGATACGGCGGCGCAGCCCGGCGATCACCTTCGACAGGGTGGTCAGGTACTGCTCGCTGCGGCGCAGGTTGGCGGAGACGAAGGCAATCGGGTTATTGATTTCGTGGGCGATGCCCGCGGAAATCGTGCCCAGGGAGGCCATTTTTTCCGAATGCAGCAGCATCGACTCCACCTGGTTGATCTTATCGTCCTTGTCGCGCACCGCCTGGATCAGTTCACTGTTCTGCGCCTTGATCTGGGTGATGTCGGTGCCGAAATAAATATAGCCGTCGTCCTCATCGGTGATGTACGACAACGGGAAAATAAACATATTCACCCAGTACAGCTCACCGTCCTCGCCCCGGCCGCACACCTCGCCGCTCCAGACGCCGCGGCGCGCCTGCTCGCAGCGCATGAAATGCGCGCTCAGCTCAGGGCGGTCCTTGGGGTGGTGCATGCTTTCGTGCTGGCCGATCAACTGCCGGAAGGAAAAACCGCTGAGTGACAGAAAGCGGTCGTTGGCGAAGGTAATGATGCCTTTTTCGTTGGTGGTCATTACACAGTATTCATCGATGATCCGCGCCAGCGGACCGAGCACCCGTTTGTTGAGTTTGTACTCGTCCGCGTTCACTTCGATCAACCGCAGTTTGCGGCCGAAGGCGCTCTGGCTCAGCGAGGCGAATTCCGACAACCTGGCTTCCACGTTCATGGAGGCCCGGTAGGTTTTGTACATGAAGAAAATGATGATCAGCAGGATCACCGTGGAGGACATCAGAAACAGCCCCTGGCTCCCCAGCCCGGCAAACGGCCCCTGTAACGATGTAAATAGATCCATGCGGGTTACTCCCCGTCGTAACCCATGCTTCTGAGGGCTTCGCGCTGGTCGCGAACGGTCTGCGCGAGAATTTTATTTTCCACCAGGATATCGCGGAATTTCAGACCCTCCTCGACACTTTCCAGCAACTGGTCGTCGTCCCAGGGTTTGGGCACGAAGCGGAAGGCGCCGGCCTGGTTGATGGCGGACATCAGGGTGTCGATATCGATCACGCCGGTGAGCAGGATACGGATGGTATCCGGCTGCATGGTCCGCAACTCCTGCAGCATCTCAATGCCGTCCATGTCCGGCATCCGGTAATCGGTGATCACCGCGTCGAACACGGTGGTGCGGGCGCGCCGTAACGCGGTGGCGGCGTCCGTGTAGATACTCTGTTAGAACTCAAGCTTTCAGATGCTCTTCACTGAAGAGCATCGCTGAATCAAAAGCAGTCTCTGTCTGTATGCAGGCCCACAAACCAGTGAGGTACTTCCGCATCACGGCG